>JGI20225J20221_1000430_pt3 | contig 42208 bp, 38 predicted proteins | sample BioMet4_FD_20221 | JGI IMG/M metagenome (IMG submission 20221)
TTCGAAAGTCTGGCGGCAGCTCCGACTGAAAAATGAGAATAAGGGGCATAGCTCCGGTTTGTTGCAGCCATAGCTTCATCCATTAGCTCACGGTCCGAAGAGCCCAATTCTTTATAATCGTATATTTTGATATCTATTTGTAGCGACAAATTCTTCATAAATAGGTAGTTTTTGGATTTTTGTGTTACAAAGTTATGAAAGGGATTGCGATTTCCAATTCTTTTTAAGAATTTTGTAAACTCAACTGTTAAGGACATGAATAAAACCAAAATATCCCGTATCACAATTATCGCCATATTGTTGATTTGTTCCGTTGCAGCAGTAGCGCAACGTCGCAATGCCCGCTATTTAGAGTATATTGATCGTTATGCTCCACTTGCCATAGAGCAAATGAAGCAGCATAAAATACCGGCTAGTATCACCCTTTCACAAGGATTGTTGGAGAGTGGAGCGGGATATAGCCAGTTGGCGCGTGAGAGTAATAATCACTTTGGCATAAAGTGTGGAGGCAGTTGGAATGGACGTTCGGTACGTCATGATGACGATGCTCCGCAGGAATGTTTCCGCGCTTACCGCAATCCGCAAGATTCTTATGATGATCATTCTACTTTTTTGAAGCGTGGTGCACGTTATGCTTTTCTTTTCAAATTGGATATTACCGATTACAAAGGATGGGCGCGCGGATTGAAGCAGGCGGGCTATGCCACTGATCCGTCTTATGCCAACAGGTTGATTACCATTATTGAAGACTATGAATTGTATAAATATGATCGTAAAGGTGCATTGGAACAAATCAGAAAACATGAGAATGATCCGGTTTACCAGCATCAGGTATATATAGCAAATGGTTTGGCATATATCATTGCACGTGATGGGGATACCTTCAAGAGCTTGAGTAAGGAGTTTGATATCAGCAGCCGCAAACTGGTGAAATATAACGATTTGCAACGCGATTATACATTGACAAACGGTGATATTATCTATCTGAAGGAGAAAAAGAAAAAAGCGTCCGACCAGTACACTGTATATGTAGTGAGAGACGGTGATTCCATGCATTCCATTTCGCAGAAATTTGGTATCCGTCTGAAGAACCTTTATAAGTTGAATGTGAAGGATGGAGAATATGTTCCTGAGATAGGCGATATGATTTGGCTTCGCTAAAAAGGAACTGTTGCATTTAAGTTGAGCGGAGAAAGTGCCTGGTATTTTAATCGTATTATTTACGTTGAAACTATCCGAATTTCCGTATTCAACTCTCTATTAATCATTACTCCTGTGTACAGCAAATCGGGAACTCTCTGGAAGGCCTGTGAAGCAAAGCAGGAAGAACGTTCATGGGATGTATAGCAAACAAGGAAGGCTTTCCGGTTTTTGTATAGTGAGGCAGAAAGTATAAATCATAAAGTGTGAACCATTTCCAGGTATAGTCAGTATACAGCAAATCAGTAAGTTTGTGCCTCGTTCCCTTATATGGGAATTGTTGTTCCTCCTAATGTGCACTCCCGTTCCCCTATATGGGAATTACCGTTTCTCTTAATGGAAACTTCGATTTCCCTATATGGGAATTCTCTTTCCCAAGGCAAGATACCGTCGTACCTCCGCATTGGCATTCCGTTGGCGAGGTAAGTAATGGAGCATTAAACAGCCTTTTGATACTCCAAAGGAGTCATTCCCGTCAGCCTCTTGAAGAACTTGCTAAAGAAAGAAGGGTTAGGGAAGTTCAGTTCGTCCGATATCTGGTAAATAAGCAGATCACTATGCTTCAATAACACTTTGGCTTCGAGGATAACAGCTTGTTCAATCCAGTCCATGACTGTCTGCTGGGTAATTTGCCGGATAATAGTACCCAAATATTTCGGAGTCAGACAAAGCTTGTCCGCATAAAAGCTCACATTCCGCTCTTTTTTGCAATTTTCATTAACCAGATTAATAAACCGGCGGAAGAGCTCCTCGTTACGGAGAGAACCGCTAGGAGCATTTCCGTAATTTTTATCTTGTAAATAACGAAGGTTGAATAACATTGCAGTAAGAGTGTGCTGCACCACTTCCCTGCGGAAAGGAACTTCATTCACTACCGCCCATAGTATGGAGAAATAAGCTTCTTCGAGTCTCCACTCTTTTTCTGTAAGATGAAGCGTAAAGCCTTGTTTCTGATAAGAGTCCGTCAGATTTTCTTTCTCATTGGTAGGAAGGAAATCATTGGTGAAAGCTACTCCTCTAAAATCATAGTTATCGTTGACTTCCATTAGTTCGACAATAGAATTTGGTGGGAGTACAACAATAGTATGCGTGGAGACGGTATATTCAATGAGGTTGATCAAAATACGAGCTGTTCCTTTGAGTACATAGAGCAGCCTTCCTTCTTTCAGGCGGTAGGGTTGCCCTACTTTAAGTATTTTGCTTTGCATGTTGGCAAAGCTGAGTACCACACCTATCTCATGATTAATAAAGCGGCACTCATTATTCTCCACAATACCGTAGTTTTTCAACAAATCGAGTCCTAATTCAAGTGGTTTGCTTTTTTCCATTTATATTTGTTTTATTAGTTCGACAAACATAGGTAAAAAAAGAGTGTATACTGGCAAAAAAAATAAAATAGATAAGGTAATTATGTTTTTATTGCTTTTTTTATTGGATAATCGAACTAATCGAACATATTTGCAAACAAATGGAACCTGGTTGCATATCTTATCCCTTTATCTTTGCAACATCTTTCAAGGTCACCTTTNGGGAATAGATCTTTATTGATATGGAATTCAAAAAATACATAATATGAAACGAACTATTATCTTCTTCTCTTTCTGCATCTGGGCNTCTTTGATGANTGCTCAGCTTACCTTAGACCAATGCAGAAAAAAAGCTCAGGAGAACTATCCATTAGTACGTCAATACGGNTTGATAGAGAAGTCGACNGAATATAATCTGTCGAATGCTTCGAAAGGGCATTTGCCTCAATTTGCCCTATCGGGTAAGGCCACATATCAAAGTGATGTGACCGAACTGCCTGTAAAGTTACCCGGAGTCGACTTAAAAGGAATGTCCAAGGATCAGTATCAATTGATGTTGGAAGTCAAGCAGGATATTTGGGACGGTGGCGAGATTCGTGCTAAAAAGCAACAGTTGAAAGCTTCGTCTGACGTGGAACGCGAGAAACTTAACGTAGATATGTATGCGTTGAATGATCGCATCAATCAGCTTTACTTCGGTATATTGATGCTGGATGAACAATTGACACAGAACCAGTTGCTTCATGATGATTTGGAACGAAGCCATAAACAGGTTTCCGCTTATATCGCAAATGGCATTGCCAATCAGTCCGATCTGGATGCCGTGAGTGTGGAACTGCTGAATACCAAACAAAAAAGAGTCGATCTGGAGTCATCCCGAAAAGCTTATGTGGAGATGCTTTCCTTGTTCTTAGGTGAGAGATTGTCGGATGCAACGACCTTACAGAAGCCTTCTTTTGAAGATTCGGTAGCCCGACTTTCTTCAGCAACAGCATCTGTAAGTGGGGCTGATCTTTCCACATCTACCGTAGGGAACATCAATTCCGACTCGTTATTACTACGGAAAAAATATGCCGGCATAGAAAGCAATCGCCCCGAATTGAATTGGTTTGATGCACAAGGTAAAAGTCTGCAAGTACAAAGAGCTGCATTAAACACCCGCCTGATGCCTCATCTGGGTCTGTTCGTACAAGGTGCTTACGGCAATCCGGGATTGAATATGCTGAAGAATGAATTTACTCCGTATTATGTTGCCGGTGTCCGCTTATCATGGAACTTTGGCAGCTTATATACTCTGCGTAACGACCGTCGGTTGATTGATAACGGTTTCCGCCAATTGGAAAGTAACCGTGATGTCTTCCTCTTTAATACCACGTTGCAATCGGCACAGCAGACCAATGCGATACAGTCGATGCGAAAACAAATGGTGGATGATGATGAAATTATCCGTTTACGTAGCAATATCCGCAAGGCTGCCGAAGCGAAAGTAGCGAATGGTACGATGACTGTGACCGATATGCTTCGTGAAATAACTTCCGAGAATCTGGCCAGACAGGTTAAATCACTTCATGAAATTCAGTTGCTCATGAATGTATGGAATCTGAAATATACGTTGAATAAATAATATACATCCCGTAAAACAGAATAGAATATGAAAGCAAATAAATTGATCAACCTCTTTTCAGGATTGGGAGCATTGGGTCTTCTGGTTCTTGTTTCCTCTTGCGGGAATGGAACACCTAAATATGATGCTACAGGGACATTTGAAACTACAGAAGTGCTTGTCTCTTCGGANGCTTCGGGNAAATTATTGCATTTCGATGTAGAAGAAGGTAACATGTTGAAAGCNGGTGAAGAGGTAGGTGTGGTAGACACCGTACANCTCTTTCTGAAGAAGATGCAATTGAGTGCGAATGTAAAGTCGGTACANGAACAACGTCCCGATATTCTGAAGCAGGTGGCTGCAACAAAAGAGCAGATAGAGGTTGCCAAGCGCGAACTCAATCGTGTTCGTAACCTCATCAAAGCGGGTGCCGCCAATCAGAAACAAGTGGATGATGCCGAGTCGACGCTTAAAGTCCTTTATAAACAGCTTGCTGCACAAAACTCCAATTTACAGAATAGTCGCCAAAGTCTAACTTGGCAAAGTTCATCGGTCGGGATACAGGTGGCTCAAGTGGAAGATGAATTGAAGAAATGTCATGTTATCTCTCCCATAAGCGGTACCATATTGGCAAAATACGCAGAAGTAGGTGAGCTGACCGCTGTCGGCAAACCTTTGTTTAAAGTCGCCGATGTCAGTCTGATGTATCTGCGTGCTTATATTACGTCCGAACAATTGGCCAAAGTGAAGTTGGGGCAGAAAGTAACCGTTTATTCCGATTATGGCAATAAAGAACAGAAGAAATACGAAGGTTCTGTAACGTGGATATCCGATCGTTCGGAATTTACGCCGAAGACCATCCTGACCAATGACGAGCGTGCTAATCTTGTCTATGCCGTGAAGATTGCCGTGAAGAANGACGGATATCTTAAGATAGGCATGTACGGAGGAGTGAAATTCTCCTGATTTAGATTACCGGACTCCCTTTTCAACNAAATTGAAGAAGAACCTAAACAGGAATGAAATGAATGATATCNAACNGAACGGAATAGAGCAAGCCGTCTGCGTAAATGAACTGANTAAGCATTATGGAGCGGTTGAAGCGTTGAAAGGCGTTTCTTTTACAGTCGGCAAGGGAGAGCTATTTGGACTGATCGGGCCCGATGGAGCGGGTAAGACTACTCTTTTCCGCATTCTTACTACGCTCTTATTGGCGGATAGCGGGACGGCTGCAGTCAATGGTAGTGACGTGGTGAAAGATTATAAATCCATCCGTAAGCGGGTAGGATACATGCCCGGGCGCTTTTCACTCTATCAGGACTTGACGGTGGAAGAAAACCTGAATTTCTTTGCAACCGTATTCCATACGACTATAGAAGAGNAGAGAGATAACTCAAATCAGTGTTGTAACCTCATCAAAGGGTGGCCGCCAATCAGGAAACAAGGTGGATGATGCCGAGTCGACTGCTTAAAGTCCTTTATAAACACTTGCCTGCCACAAAGACTCCAATTGACTCCAATTTACAGAATAGTCGCCAAAGTCTAACTTGGCAAAGTTCATCGGTCGGGATACAGGTGGCTCAAGTGGAAGATGAATTGAAGAAATGTCATGTTATCTCTCCCATAAGCGGTACCATATTGGCAAAATACGCAGAAGTAGGTGAGCTGACCGCTGTCGGCAAACCTTTGTTTAAAGTCGCCGATGTCAGTCTGATGTATCTGCGTGCTTATATTACGTCCGAACAATTGGCCAAAGTGAAGTTGGGGCAGAAAGTAACCGTTTATTCCGATTATGGCAATAAAGAACAGAAGAAATATGAAGGTTCTGTAACGTGGATATCCGATCGTTCGGAATTTACGCCGAAGACCATCCTGACCAATGACGAGCGTGCTAATCTTGTCTATGCCGTGAAGATTGCCGTGAAGAACGATGGATATCTTAAGATAGGTATGTACGGAGGAGTGAAATTTTCCTGATTTCTTCTTGAAGATATAGCAGAAAGAGTTTACGACTCCCTTTTCAACCAAATTGAGGAAGAACCTAAACAGGAATGAAATGAATGATATCGAATTGAACGGAATAGAGCAAGCCGTCTGCGTAAATGAACTGACTAAGCATTATGGAGCGGTTGAAGCGTTGAAAGGCGTTTCTTTTACAGTCGGCAAGGGAGAGCTATTTGGACTGATCGGACCCGATGGAGCGGGTAAGACTACTCTTTTCCGCATTCTTACTACGCTCTTATTGGCGGATAGCGGGACGGCTACGGTCAATGGTAGTGACGTGGTGAAAGATTATAAATCCATCCGTAAGCGGGTAGGGTACATGCCCGGGCGTTTTTCACTCTATCAGGACTTGACGGTGGAAGAAAACCTGAATTTCTTTGCAACCGTATTTCATACGACTATAGAAGAGAACTATGAGTTGGTGAAAGATATCTATCAGCAAATCGAGCCTTTCCGCAAGAGGCGGGCGGGTGCATTGTCCGGTGGTATGAAGCAGAAGTTGGCTTTGAGTTGCGCACTCATCCACAAGCCGGATGTCCTCTTTCTCGATGAACCGACTACCGGAGTCGATCCGGTGTCGCGCAAAGAGTTTTGGGAAATGCTTCGCAGACTTAAGGAACAAGGCATCACTATTCTGGCTTCCACCCCAATAATGGATGAGGCGCGGCAATGCGATCGCATAGCCTTTATCAACGAAGGGCAGATACAGGGTATTGATACTCCGGAGCGTATTTTGTCGCGGTTTGCCGACATTCTTTGTCCGCAAGGACTGGAGCATAATCAGCCTAAAGATGAGGGCGATTATGTGATCGAAGTAGATGGACTGACAAAGACCTTTGGCTCTTTTACGGCTGTCGATCACATTTCATTCAAGGTAAACAAAGGAGAGATTTTCGGATTCTTGGGAGCCAACGGAGCCGGGAAGACCACTGCCATGCGTATGCTTAGCGGATTGAGTAAACCAACTTCCGGATCTGCTTCCGTGGCGGGCTTTGATGTGAAGAAGCAATCGGAAGAAGTGAAAAAGAGCATCGGCTATATGAGTCAGAAGTTCTCTTTATATGAAGACTTAAAGGTTTGGGAAAACATTCGCTTATTTGGAGGTATCTATGGTATGAGTGAAGCCGAAATAGCCCGTAAGACCGATGAACTGTTGGAGCGGCTCAATTTTACAGCGGAGCGTGATACGCTTGTTAAGAGTCTACCTGTCGGTTGGAAACAGAAGCTGGCTTTCTCCGTATCCATCTTTCATGAACCACAAATCGTCTTTCTTGACGAACCGACCGGAGGAGTTGATCCGGCTACACGCCGACAATTCTGGGAATTGATTTATCAGGCGGCGGCTCGCGGTATCACGGTCTTTGTGACCACACACTATATGGATGAGGCCGAATATTGCGACAGGATATCCATCATGGTGGATGGACAAATTAAAGCGTTGGATACACCTGACAACCTGAAAAAACAGTTTGAAGCGGAATCGATGGATGACGTCTTTCAACAATTGGCCCGCAAGGCTGTCCGTAAAGCAGATTAGATATGAAACAGTTTATAGCATTTGTCCGCAAGGAGTTTTATCATATTTTCCGTGATCGGCGTACCATGTTGATTTTGCTGGGGATGCCCGTTGTGCAAATCATTATTTTTGGTTTCGCCATCTCCACCGAACTGAAGAACGCGAGGGTGGGAGTGATGGATCCTTCGAATGATGTGATCACCCGTCAGGTTATAGACAGGCTCGACGCCAGTGAATACTTCACCGTGACCACCATGCTCCACTCTCCCGGTGAGATGCAGGAAGCCTTCAGGAAAGGGGATATCGATATGGCGATTGCTTTCGGCAATCAGTTTGCCAATCATCTTTATAGTGGAGATGCCCGCATTCAGATCGTATCGGATGCCACCGATCCCAATATGGCCACTACGCAGGCCAATTATGCTTCGGGCATTATTAATGCCATGAATCAGGGACTGATGGCCGAAACCGTTGATGGTACGGGTAAATTATTGAAAGCACCCTCCGGTATTGTAACCGATGTAAAGCTACTCTATAATCCCCAGATGAAAAGTGCCTACAACTTTGTACCGGGAGTGATGGGACTGATCCTTATGTTGATCTGCGCCATGATGACTTCCATTTCGATAGTACGCGAAAAAGAGACCGGGACGATGGAGATATTATTGGTATCACCTGTGAAGCCGTTGTTCTTTATCCTGTCCAAAGCCGTTCCTTATTTTGTGCTCTCTTTTGTCAACTTGGGGTCTATTCTTTTGCTATCGGTCTATGTATTGCATGTGCCGGTTGCGGGAAGTCTCTTTTGGCTGGTTGTCGTATCCATGCTATTTATTTTTGTGTCCTTATCATTGGGGCTACTTATTTCATCACTTACACGAACCCAAGTCGCCGCCATGCTGGTGTCGGGATTAATGCTGATGATGCCTACCATGTTGCTGTCCGGAATGATTTTCCCAATAGAAAGTATGCCTTGGATTTTGCGACTGATAGCCAATATAATGCCTGCCAGATGGTATATTCAAGCCGTGCGTAAATTGATGATCGAGGGTGTGGATATCTCACTGGTGCTCACTGAGATCAGTGTACTTGCAGCAATGGCGGTCGTATTGATAACGATCAGCTTTAAGAAATTCAAGAACCGTCTGGAATAGGTGCATAAGCTTGGACTATTTTAAGTGAAATGATATTTGTTTCAAAGGATTGAGATTAAATAAGATAAACTATGACAATAAAGTTTCTTATAGAGAAGGAATTCAAACAACTGTTTCGTAATCCTTTTTTGCCGAGGATGATACTTATATTTCCCTGTATGATCATGCTTCTAATGCCTTGGGCTGCAAGTCTGGAAATTAAAAACATCAACCTCAATGTGGTGGACAATGACCATTCCATACTTTCCCGAAAGCTGGTGGATAAGATAGGTGCATCCACTTATTTCCGGCTGAATGGTGTCTCACAGTCCTACAATGAAGGGTTGAAAGAGATAGAACGCGGCACAGCCGATATTATATTGGAGATTCCCCGTGACTTTGAAAAAGACTGGATCACGGGAAACAACCCTCATGTATTGGTAGCGGCAAATGCGGTGAATGGAACAAAAGGAGGGTTGGGAAGCGCTTACCTTTCGGCTATTGTCGCAGGTTACTCCACCGAACTGATTGAAGCGCAAGGCTCAAAGTCTTTGGCAAAACCGATCAGTGTCAACAAGCAAGCTCTAGCAAATGTGGAAGTCACCACGCTTAATCTTTTTAATCCGAACTTAGACTATAAGTTGTTTATGGTACCGGCTTTGATGGTAATGTTGCTGACTCTTCTTTGTGGCTTTCTACCTGCGCTTAATATTGTAAGTGAAAAAGAGGTGGGAACCATAGAGCAGATCAATGTGACTCCGATAGGGAAATTTACGTTCATACTGGCTAAGCTGATACCTTACTGGGTGGTCGGCTTCTTGGTATTGACCCTTTGTTTTGCATTGGCATGGTTCTTATACGGGATATTTCCGGCAGGAAGTTTTCTGATTATATATTTATTCGCCGTCTTGTTTGTGCTGGGCATTTCAGGCTTTGGCATTGTGATCTCCAATTATTCAGCGACTATGCAGCAAGCCATGTTTGTGATGTGGTTTTTCCTGCTGATTCTCATTTTGATGAGTGGCTTGTTTACTCCGATACGCAGTATGCCGCAGTGGGCGCAATGGATCACCGTCCTTAATCCGTTGAAATACTTAATGCAAGTGATGCGGGCCGTATACTTGCGAGGCAGTGTATTGTCGGAACTTTTCCCACAACTAATTGCATTGATTCTATTTGCCGTCTTCTTTAATTCATGGGCTGTGAAGAGCTATCGTAAGAGTAAATAAGCGTAACAGAGTTTTTATGTTTAAGATATTAAAAAATATCAGCAAAAGATGAATTATCATTACTGTCCTTTTAAATGAAAATTATATCTTTGGCAGCAAAATTTAATATCATAAACCCTAATGAACACACAGAACTCTTATTTAGCTTCCAAGCCTCACTATGAGATACTTGACGGCTTGCGTGGCGTGGCTGCATTAATTGTTGTTGCTTTCCATTTGTTCGAGACACACTCAGACGGTGACCATCTCGCACAAATCATAAATCATGGTTATCTGGCAGTCGATTTCTTTTTCATGCTGTCCGGGTTTGTGATCGGTTATGCTTACGATGACCGTTGGAATAAGATGTCGTTGGGTGCATTCTTCAAACGCCGCCTTATCCGTTTGCACCCTATGGTGATAATGGGTAGTATAATTGGCGCTGCACTATATTATTTTCAGGATTCATCTTGTTTTCCTCCGATTCACGATACCTCAGTGGGGACGATGCTGCTGGTTATGCTGCTGGGTTGTACCTTGCTGCCTCTTCCGGTAAGTATGGATATACGCGGATGGACTGAGATGCATCCGCTGAACGGTCCTGCATGGTCATTGTATTTTGAATACATTGCCAATATCCTCTACGCTTTTGTATTTCGTCGTTTGTCTAAAATATGGCTTGCCGTGTTTGTCTTTGTGGCAGGATGTGCTACGATGCATTTATGCGTCACATCTCCCAACGGTGACATTATCGGAGGGTGGGCTCTCAATTGGGAACAGCAGTACGTCGGTTTTGTCCGTCTGCTCTATCCGTTCTTTGCCGGCTTATTACTTTCCCGTCTGGGATGGTTAATACCTATAAAGAAAGGTGCTTTCTGGTTTTGTAGCTTGGCTATCGCATTAGTACTCTTTTGTCCGCGTATCGGAGGTGAAGAAGGACTTTGGAAGAACGGCCTTTTTGAAGCATTGTGCATCATATTTGTATTTCCTGCTATTGTTTCGATGGGTGCAGGCGGGAATGTAACCGGTCGTTCGGCTAAGGTATGTAAATTCCTGGGTGACATCTCATATCCTATCTATATCACCCATTATCCGTTGATATATGTCTATACAGCCTGGGTGTGCAAGACCGGAACAAAACTACCGGATGCCGTACCTTATATGATACTTACATTTGTCGCTGCTGTGCTGTTGGCATACGGCTGTCTCAAACTATACGATGAGCCGATTAGAAAGAAGCTCACACAAAAATTCCTGATGAAGAAAAAGACCGTTTAAAAAACGGTCTCTTTTTCTAGTGCTTTTATTATTATGGTTTAATAAACCTTGAAGTCTGTTTATCTGTAGAGAACAGAGCTGCTGTATTGATTAATGCCAAGTGGGAATAGGCTTGCGGAAAATTCCCCAATTGTCGTTTGGTGGTAAAGTCAAGGTCTTCACTGAATAGTCCCAAGTGATTGGAATAGCTCAACAGTTGATTGAACATCTCTCGCGCTTCTTCGCGATTTCCGGTCACGTACAGTGCGCGGACGAGCCAGAATGTACAAATGGTAAATGATGAAGTCGGTGCACCGAAGTCATCGCTATTTTTATAACGGTACATCAATCCATTGTGGAATAATTCAGATTTTATTCGCTGTACTGTAGATATGTATCTAGGCTCAGTAGCTTTGATAAATCCGTATTGTTCCATCAGTAGGAGTGAAGAATCCATGTCGTAGCTGTCGTAGCTTTGAGTGAAACTCTGAATCTCAGTGTTCCATCCATGAGCAAACACGTCTTCTTTAATACGCTGAGCCTCTGCTTTCCATAGATTTTCGTAATCTTTCATGCCAATGTATGCGGCGATATCGGTAGCGCGGTCTAAGGCTACCCAGCACATTACTTTCGAAAAGACGAAATGCTTTTCTATGTTACGAAACTCCCAAATGCTTTGATCGGTGTTATGCCAACTTGCAATAACATCTTTCGCTATCGTCTTAACAATGCCCCACATCTCTTCTATTTCGTTGAGTGTACCCGGGAAGTGCTTATAGTAGTGATAAATAACATCCATAAGATAACCTAACGAATCATTCTGGCGTTGATTGTATGCAGCATTTCCAATCCGTACGGGGTTCGAATTTTCATATCCGGATAGATGAGGAAGTATTTCTTCTTTCAATAGACGGCTCCCGTCAATGCCATACATAATTTGAAAGGAGTCCGATTTAGACTTTAAGATACGTTGTATAAAGCCCATAAAGCGACGTGCTGCCGATTGATGCCCCATCTTCAGTAATGTTTCAATAGACATGGAAGCATCTCTAATCCAGCAAAAACGGTAATCCCAGTTACGAACCTCACCGATTGTTTCGGGTATACTGGTGGTAAGCGCCGCAATGACCGCACCTGTATCTTGATAGGACATTAGCTTGAGAATGAGTAAGCTGCGTGAAATAACATCGTTGTATTCACTAAACTTTTTTGAACGGTTATTCCAGTTTAACCAATAAACTTTAGTCCGCTGATATTCAAGGTATATTCTGTCAATATCAATTGGAATGAGCTTCTGATGATAGGAGAGTAGAAGAAACTCGTCCTTTTCGAGTATTATTTCTGTCTCGTTCAGAATAATATCAGCATCAAAGCTTGAATAAAGAAACATATTATCACGAGCATTTAAAGAAGAAACTGTCTTAATGAATTTAGGAAAGCTTTGATTTACGGCTGTCTCAGCTGCATAATTCATAGCAGGACGGTAGCATATCTTAAAACGTGGCGCACCGCTGATATATCGGATATATCGGTAGACCTCCGATGGAATATAATAATCATTATCGCCCGTGCGATATCTCGGCATAAAATCAATAAGTTCAAAAGCACCTTCGTTTGAAACGAATGAAGTAGCGAGAATATTGGTGTTTTTTATATAGCGTTGACTTGTGATATAATCCTTATTTACCTCTATACCAAAGTATCCTCCTTTGTTTTTATCGAGTATACGGGCAAATACGGAAGGAGAATCGAATGAAGGTAGGCAGAGCCAGTCTATACAGCCTTTGCTTGAAATTAAAGCTGCTGTTTTTCCATTTCCTATGACTCCGTAATCTAAATTTTCCATATTTATTTTCTTTATATTGTTCTTTTATTCATTTTATGATAATAGCCTTTTCAGATTGCCTGGATAGATCATTGTTCGGGACACACTGCTTAGGTCTGAATTATTCCGCTATATTGTTTTATAGTGTTGAAAATCAAGTGTGTATTATTTTGTATTGAACAATGCCGCTTTAATGGCGTTCTATCTTTAACTCCTTATAGTAAAGCGTCCCCAAAAATATTTCATTATGAAGATTATTATTATATCTAACAGATTGCCTTTAAAAATTGTTGAAGAGAATGGAAAATATGAGGTTATACCTAGTCCGGGTGGATTGTCCACAGGACTCGATTCCTTGGATGTTGTCCATGAAAGAGTTTGGGTAGGATGGCCCGGTATGTACCTTGAAGATGGAGTAGAGAAAGACTTGATTAATGACACGCTGAGAGATAAAGGTTATACCCCTGTCTATCTGACTCCGGATCAAATAGAGAAATACTATGAAGGCTATAGCAATAGTGTTATGTGGCCTTTGTGTCACTATTTCCCCAGTTTTATTCATTATGAAGAAGAATATTGGCAGGCATATAAAGAAGTAAATGCTCTTTTTTGTGAAGCAGCTTTAACTGTGATTGAACCCGGAGATATAGTATGGATACAAGACTATCAATTGATGTTGTTGCCCAACATGCTACGCGAGAAAATGCCGGATATCAGTATCGGTTATTTCCATCATATTCCTTTTCCTTCTTATGAGTTGTTTCGCACCCTTTCGCAAAGTGCAGAGTTATTACGGGGACTGTTGGGAGCTGATTTAATAGGTTTCCATACCCATGACTATATGCGGCACTTTATCAGTGCGGTGTACAGAGTCTTGAAACTTGAATGCAATCTGGATGAAATCCAGCTGGAGGACAGAGTAGTGGATGTGGATGCTTTCCCTATGGGAATTAATTATGAGCGGTATCACAATGCGGTTCAGGATGCCGGAATCAGGCAACATGCCGAAGAGTTGAGGAAGAGTCTTGGAAGAGGCAAATTGATGCTGGCTGTAGATCGGCTTGATTATACCAAAGGCATTCCGATGAGACTTGATGCTTTTAACGCTTTACTGGAAGATTATCCCGAGTATCGCGGAAAAGTATCGCTGGTCATGATTGTGTCTCCGTCTCGTGATAATGTCGACATTTATTCGCAATTGAAAAACCGGGTGGATAAGATGGTGGGTGCCATTAACGGACGTTTTTCCACACTGGATTGGACTCCGGTCTACTACTTCTATCGTTCGTTTCAGTTTGAAGAGTTGGTGGCTTTGTACCGCCTTTCGGATATTGCCTTAGTCACTCCTCTTCGCGATGGAATGAACTTGGTTGCTAAGGAATATCTGGCTACAAAAAGAGATGAACCCGGAGTGCTTGTCTTGAGTGAGATGGCAGGCGCAGCCATTGAATTATCCGACGCTTTGATTATAAACCCAACAAATGTGCGTGAGATTGAGCAGGCTATGGTAGGAGCGTTGAGAATGCCTGTCGAAGAACAGCGCAAGAGAATGGCTTCGATGCAGGCTTTAATTTCGGAACAGACTGTGGAACAATGGGCAAAAGATTTTATAGAAGAGTTACAACAGGTCAGAGATAAAAATGTGTCGCTACATCGTAAGATTGTTGGTCGGGATAACTTTGTCCGAATAAAGGTAGCTTATGATAATGCTCGTAAAAGACTTATTTTATTAGATTATGACGGTACATTGGCGCCGTTTAAGAATAATCCGCATGATGCTTTTCCAACTCCTGAATTATTGAAATTGCTGTCTGTACTTTCTGCAGATAAAGCCAACAAAATAGTAATAAGTAGTGGTCGTGATCGTTATACATTGGAAAAGTGGCTTGGACATTTGCCGATTGATCTTGCTGCTGAGCATGGAGCTTTCTACAGGGAGCATGGAGAATGGCATAAGAAACTGGATAAAATAGTCTGGGATAAAGAGATATTAGGCGTAATACAACACATAGCCAAGAGGACTCCACGATCTAAGATAGAGATAAAAGATACTGCACTAGTTTGGCATTATAGGGATGTGGATAGCTGGTTGGCCGATTTGAGGGTGACGCAACTTATCAATGCACTAATCAACCCATCTTCCAGACATAATCTACAAATAATGAAAGGTAACAAAATTGTAGAAGTTAAAAATAATAATGTGACCAAAGGTTCCGAGGCCCTCAGATTATTGGGTAAAGAGCAATATGACTTTATAATGGCGGTAGGTGACGATACCACCGACGAAGATATGTTCATGGCACTACCGGAACAGGCCATTACTATTAAAGTGGGCCGAAACTCAAATGTGGCGAAATATAATATACCTACTCAGTCTCATACTTTAGGCTTTCTCTGGCAATTGAGTGAATAAATCTTCAAATTGAATAACCTTTTGGGGTTGCTGCTTTTATAACTTTCCCGGCCAATTGGAGGAAGAAGTCGTGTGCTTGTTTCCCATGACTCTCGGGCCTTAAACCTTTTCTGTGGTATATCTGTTTCTTATGAGAAATAAAAAATAGAAAAATGAAAAAGCTATTCTCTCTCTTTATGTTTTGCATGCTGGCAACCATAGTGTTTGCCCAGCAAAAGCCTTCTTTGTACGATTTTAAAGTGACCGACATTGATGGCAAAGAATTTAATCTGGCTACCTTGAAAGGTAAGAAGGTCTTAGTGGTAAATGTTGCTTCGAAATGTGGATTAACTCCCCAATATGAAAAGCTACAACAGCTATATGAGAAGTACAAGGATAAAAACTTTGTGATCGTAGGTTTTCCGGCAAATAACTTCAATGGTCAGGAGCCCGGTACGAATGAAGAAATCAAGCAGTTCTGTGTTGACAAATATGATGTGAGCTTTCCGATGATGAGCAAAATTGATGTAGTGGGAGAGAACAAGGCTCCTCTGTATAAATGGCTCACCGAGAAAGTTGTGAATGGAAAGCTTGAAGCCCCTGTACAGTGGAACTTCCAAAAGTTTATGATTGATGAGAAAGGACAGTTGGTTGATTTTGTTCCGCCACGTGAAGATCCGTTCTCTGAGAAAATAATAAAGTGGATAGAGAAATAAGACTAATATGAACACAACTCCCGTCTGTATCACATACAAACGGGAGTTGTCGCATTATTATAATAAGATATTTATTGCTTCATACGTAATACCCGGATTCCCGTCCAGCTATTATTGTTCTTAAGCATTTGCGATAGAGCGATATTGGAAACTATCACTTTCTTTTCTTTAGAAGAAGCATGTATCAGACTCAATTTACCATCTACATAAAAGGCTATGCCCAAATGAGCCACATCGAGCCCGGGAGTATTTGTGGTAATGGCAATGATATCACCATCATTAATCCAAGGCAACCCTTCATTAGGTAATTTATCTTTTGGCAGATAGCGAATTTCTTTTCCACTCAGTGCCTTTTCAAACTTCTTCATTTTAGCCACGTTACCGGGGGAATTACTTAATTGCTTGTACAATTGCGGGTGAGTGGACATGTATGTGATGGATAACTTTTGTGTATCGGTACACCGTGCTCCGCTGATATCCTGGATGAGGCCATAACGAACGCCATTGTTTATCCAGTCTGCAATATAATGTAAGCGTGAGGTATAGCCGTCAATCTTACCGTCACGATAACGGATTTTCTGAAGATTATTCGCAAAATCACCTTCTGCTACCTGACCGTCTTCAAGAGGGGAGAGGGACATAGCCAGCACGTATTCCACGAATGTGGTGCAATCCACTTCATCACAATTGATTACCAGTTCTTCGTTGTCATTAACATCGAGCGTATGAGCTACATAAGGAACGTCCATAAAGCTAATGGCGTTATTCAACATTACGTTTTTATGATCTTGTCCATGGACATTGCCGACTGTAAAACATAATGCACTAAACAGAATAGTTGTGAATGTTTTCATTGATCTTCAAGTTATTAATGAGTATAAAAAAAGGATGTAGCAAATGTACTACATCCTTTCNATAAACNATTATATTNNNACGTTAATATTGGAGAACTCTTATTTACTNTGATCTGTAAAAACCAANCCTTCACGTAACCACTTTTCCAGTTCTTCAGTCCATTGGCGCTTGTAAGTAAAGTTGTCCCTGAAGCCCCATCCGTGTCCTCCTGTAGGGTAGACATGAAGTGTGGCACGGACTTTCTTGTCGAGAAGTGACTGGAAATAACTGATTCCATTNACCGGAGGAACAGNAGTGTCATCGGAGGAAAGCATGATAAATGCCTGAGGTGTGTTGGCGGTGACCTGACGCTCGAGCGAATAATGTTGTTCCATCTCTTTGCTCGGATTATTGCCAATTAAATTTTGACGTGAGCCTGCGTGAGTCACACCCTGTACCATTGAAATGACCGGATAGAATAAGATTTCAAAATCTGGACGGGTCTCTTTACTCGTGTAAAGTGTAGCTAATGAGGCTGCCAGGTGTCCGCCTGCCGATGCTCCCATTATACCCACACGAGCTGGATTGACTCCCCATTCGGCTGCGTGTTGGCGTACCAAGCGGATAGCCTGCTCTACATCGGATAACGGCACTTCATTATGTCCGTTAGGCATTCTATATTTCAATACGACATAAGTAATCCCCATGGTATTCATCCATGCAGCCATGTCGTGGCCTTCGTGACTCATTGCGAGACGTGCGTAGCCTCCTCCGGGACACATTATAATAGCCATTCCATTGGGCTTGGAAGGGGAATAAACCGTGATGGAGGGGTTGACTACCTTTGCTACACGTCCACCGTTGAGGTCTTCCTGCTCTCCTTTCAGTCCGTTGGTATTTGGAGCTCCGTTTGGCCACAATAAAATTTCAACAGGCTTTTGTGCGGACATTACAGTCGATATCATTAAGGCTGCTACAATTAAAACTTTTCTTATCATGATAGTTGATTTTGGTTTTTCTGTTTTAAGCATTTACCTTTTATTTCGCTTTCATCGATGCTTTGATGAAATAGAAGATAAGTGCGATATAAGCTACGAGAGCGACAACTTCCGACCAGCTGTTGNTTACCCANGATTCATTGACCANATTTATTCCNCCGAAGCGTAGTGCTGCGCTAACCACTCCCATAAGTGCTCCACCGGCAATGAATCCGGATGCAAGAAGTGTTCCCTTTTCGCCGCGGATCGTATTAAGGGCGGCATCTTTACTGCGGGTAGTAACATACCAGTTGATGGCGCCACCTACTACTAACGGAACATTGAGTTCCAAGGGGATGAACATTCCCAATGCGAAGGCAAGTGCCGGTATTTTTAAGAAATTAAGTAAGATTGCGATTATAGCTCCAATGCCATANAGTAACCATGGTGCGCCGACTCCGTTCATCAATGGCTCTATGACCGCTGCCATAGCGTTAGCCTGCGGTGCCGAAAGCTGACCGCTGGTAAAGCCGTAAGTCTTGTTGAGGATAATCATGACGCCGCCTACGGTAGCTGCCGAAACAAGTGTTCCAAGGAACTTCCACGACTCTTGCTTCATAGGAGTGGTTCCCAACCAATATCCTATTTTTAAGTCGGTTATAAAACCTCCCGCCATTGACAGTGCCGTACATACCACACCACCCATAACCAAAGCTGCAACCATTCCCGAAGGACCTTTCAAACCTACGGCAACCATAACCACCGAAGCAAGAATAAGCGTCATCAGTGTCATGCCCGATACNGGATTGGTTCCGACAATTGCAATAGCATTGGCTGCTACCGTAGTGAACAAGAAAGCTATTCCGGCCACTAAAACAACTGCAACAATTGTGTGGAGAATGTTACCTTGCATCACATCCAGGTAGAAGAACAGGATAATCAGCAACAAGGTGAGCAATGAACCGATAGCGATGATCTTCATGGACAAGTCGCGCTGGGTACGCTTTACCTGTACGTCGATAGCGCTATTTCCTTTCATTTCTTTTGCAGCAAGACCTACTGCACTCTTTATAATNCCCCATGACTTGATGATGCCGATNANTCCTGCCATGGCAATNCCACCTATACCGATGCTCTTTGCATAATATTTGAAGATTTCTTCAGGAGCCATGCTGCCTACGGTAGCTGTAATGCTGGGGTTCCATTGGTTCAGTACGCTATCGCCCCAAATAAAAGACATACCGGGAATGATGATCCACCATACAGCTAAAGAACCTGCACAGATAATGGATGCATATTTTAAACCGACGATATATCCCAGACCGAGTACTGCAGAGCCGGTATTTACCTTAAATACCAATTTGGCTTTGTCTGCCAATGCTTCTCCGATGCCACATACTCTGGTGGTGAAGTTTTCATTCCACCATCCGAAAGTCGCTACAATAAAATCGTATAATCCTCCGATGATACCTGCAATTAAAAGAGGTTTTGCCTGATTACCGCCTTTCTCACCCGATACAAGTACCTGTGTGGTGGCTGTCGCTTCAGGAAAAGGATATTTACCGTGCATATCACTCACGAAATATTTACGGAAAGGAATGAGGAAGAGGATACCCAATATACCACCCAATAACGAGCTGATAAAGACTTGAGCGAAAGTGACGGTAATTTCCGCCGGATAAGCCTCTTGAAGTATGTATAAAGCAGGAAGAGTGAAAATGGCTCCGGCTACAATTACTCCCGAACTGGCGCCGATAGATTGGATAATGACATTCTCACCAAGTGCATTCTTGCGTTTGGCGGCACCGGACACCCCTACGGCAATAATGGCAATAGGAATGGCTGCTTCGAATACTTGTCCCACTTTCAATCCCAGATATGCAGCGGCAGCCGAAAAAAGAATTGCCATGGCAATTCCCCATGATACCGACCAGAAATTCACTTCCGAATACTTCTTGTCGGGACTCATCAAGGGATTGTACACTTCACCCGGCTTTAATTCGCGGAAGGCATTTTCCGGCAAACCGGTAACTTTCTCTTCTTCTTGTTTCATAAAATTACTTTCAGTTTATGTTGTATGATTAATGCAATGACTAATAGTCAGTTCAAAGGAAATAAAAAAAAGGAGAACTGTGAAATTCTCCTTTTATAATTTGCCATTATTTATACAAAACAGTGGGAAGAGCAATTATTTTCCGTCTTTATCGGTCATTGTTCCTTCAATGAAAATTCTCATCATTTCTGTTTTGGAATTGGTGCGCAGAGTGATGGACTTCTTAAAATAGCCCGGGTATTTGCCAGCACCATTGTATGTCACTTTTATTTTTCCGCTCTTTCCCGGCATAACTGGTTCTTCCGTATATTCGGGAACAGTGCAACCACATGATGCTACCGCCTGATGAATGACCAATGGACCATCACCTACATTCGTAAATGTAAATACACAGCTCACCACAGGATTCTTCTCGGAAAACGTGCCGAAGTTATGAGTCGTTTTATCAAACTTGATGTCAGCCTTTCCTTGTGCTGAAGCGTAACTGATGCTTGCAACCAGCATCAACATATAAAAAACGAGCTTTTTCATTTTTAAGATCTTTTTGTTTAACACGTTGGCAAAGGTAAATGCTTTTTGTGAAAACGAATCAAATGAATTGCGAAATAGTATTAAATGATAGTATAAACTCCTTTCTGGTAGGTAGTTTACTATCTGAAAAGGCTAAAAACATGGTGCATAGGCGTGTTCAAATCTTTAAAGGCTATGAATTCATTGTGCAAAAACAGTTAATTTACATAATGCCTATTTGTGTATTCGGGCGATTTTATTGAATTTTGCATCCGCTTTCAAGATCCTTTTTCCCAGGTATATTAAATTATTCTTTTTCTTCGTAAAGCACTTTAATCGTCTTTTCCCATATTGTTTTCAATTGATCAATGGATGGGAATTTGAGACTAATCAAAATGATGAGTATGAAACATTCTGCCGAGAGTAACTATATCAATTTAACGACAGCTCCTGTTCCCCGTCTTATTATGTCATTGGCGGTACCCACTATTACTAGTATGTTGGTGACTTCTTTTTATGTCATGGTGGATACTTACTTTATGGGTAAGATTAATACCCAGTCCACTGCGGCTGTAGGTATTGTGTTTTCAATTATGGCCGTTATTCAGGCAGTCGGTTTTTTCTTCGGGCACGGTTCCGGTAACTATATTTCACGTAAATTGGGGGCTCACGAAACGGAGAAAGCTGAGAAGATGGCTTCCACAGGCTTCTTTTTTGCTCTTTTCACCGGCATCATTCTTTCCGCGTTAGGTCTTGTTTTCCTGACTCCTCTCTCCGTAATGCTGGGGTCTACGCCGACAATTCTACCTTATACCGAAAAGTATCTTGGTATTATATTGTTGGGAGCGCCTTTCATGACTTCCTCCTTGGTACTCAACAATCAGATTCGTTTTCAGGGTAATGCGATGTACGCCATGATTGGTATTGTCAGCGGTGCCGTGATGAATGTTTTCTTGGCTCCGATACTGATATTTGTTTTGAATCTGGGCATATCAGGGGCGGCTATTGCCACGGTAATCAGTCAGATTTTCAGTTTTATGCTGTTGCTCCGGATGTCCGGTAAAGGAGGGAACATCCGTATACGATATAAGAACTTTACTCCCACACGCTCTTTTATAAAAGAAATCATTGGGGGAGGAACTCCTTCATTGGCACGTCAGGGACTCGCCAGTGTGGCTACTATTTTTCTAAATGTTGCTGCCGGGCGATATGGAGATGCCGCTATTGCCGGGATGTCTATTGTGACTCGCATCTCCATGTTCATAAATGCTTCCCTGATAGGTTTTGGACAGGGATTTCAACCTGTATGCGGGTTTAATTATGGTGCCGGTCTATATGCGCGGGTACGGCAGGGTTTCTGGTTTTGCGTTAAAGTAGGGTTTGTCTTTTTGTTGTTACTGGCAGTGGCAGGCATGGGGTATGCCGAGGAAATTGTGGCTGTCTTCCGCAAGGGCGACCCGGATGTTATCGCAGTTGGTGCTGCTGCGTTACGCTGGCAGTTCATCACTTATCCATTGGGATCATGGATTATCATCAGTAATATGATGTTGCAAACCATTCGGAAACCTATTCCTGCTACCACACTTTCTTCAGCTCGTCAGGGACTGTTCTTCATCCCTCTTATACTTATTCTTCCTACTTTTTGGGGATTGAAAGGAGTTGAGGTCTGTCAAGCTCTAGCGGATAGTCTGACTTTCTTACTTGCTATTCCTTTGACGACGTATGCGCTACGCGAAATGAAGAGAAAAGAAGCAAACAAGCTTTAGCTCTAGTTGAATAGAAGCATGATAATGTGCTGATTGTCATGTAATAATCAAAATTACTTTATACCACAATGCAATAAAAAGAAACAGACCGTCAGTTGGGGTCGAACAGATGGTCTGTTGGAGCTTAACTGACGGTCTGTTTATATTCAACAGACCATGTCTTTTATAATAAAGAAATGGTGTCTTTTTGTAGATTATAATTTCTCCGGTTGAGGCTCATTGTGTATCTGTTGCTTCAAGTCGGCCTGCATCAGCAAGTTTTTCAATTCCTCTTCCGTGTGTTCCTTTCTATACAGAGGTACAGTCTCTACTACAGCTACCGAAGGATCCAAATCGTACATTTGTTTGTCGGAGGTTGCTATCTGCTTAATGATATCATAACAGAACAGCGTAAATTGCTGAATAGGCTTAATGTTGATATTACGTATCACACGACCTACTACCATGTATTTGAATTCTCCATGGTTATATTCTCCTCCTTGTAGTGAAGGGTAGCGTGATGATAAATCCACCATTCCCTTACGCTCCATATCGTTGGCAATAAGGTTGACATATTTATCGGTGTGGATTCCGAGTTTGAAGCCGGCTCTGATATCGAGTCGGAAAATCTTGCAAGGTACATACACCGTAGTCTCATAACCGAATTCATAAGGTTCGTCCGTGCGGCGGATATTAATAAACCAATACGTATCAGCCCTTTTAGGCGTTTTGGTAAAAAGCGAATACGAAATCTTGTTCTCTATATTGTCTTTACGTTTTGCATTAGTGATGTATACCAAATGGGTTGCTGTTTTAGGTATGCTTTCGTCTTTGCTTATTCTGTCAATCTGATTGATATAGCTCTTATTTACCACATCGTATGTGGTGAATTTCTTTTTCAGCCATGTTCCCTTTATCCACGAGTACATTATAATGAATACCAATCCACCAATAAATACCGGAACGAAACCACCATGACCGAATTTTTGCATGTTGGCAATGAAGAAAGTAAACTCGAAAATGATGAAAAATACCGTCACCGGAATGCTGAACCAAAGCGGACGGTTGTTTTTGATAAAGAAGAGGAAGAGTAGGATTGATGTCATCATCATACTGATGGTGATGGCAAGTCCGTACGCTGCTTCCATTTTTGTAGAAGACCCCAGCACCACCATTACCATGAGGCAGAGCATCATTAGCATATAGTTGACCGAAGGAATATACATCTGTCCCTTAATAGTAGTAGGATATTCTATCTTCACGGGTGGCCAGAGGTTCATGGAAATGGCTTCACTGATCACACTATATGACCCGCTGATCAATGCCTGGCTGGCTATGATTGCAGCCGATGTAGCCATTAATACGCCTATAATGATAAACCATTGGGGCATCATCATGAAGAAAGGATTTGTTCCGTGGGTGATTTTCTCCGGATGGTTGATGATCCATGCAGCCTGTCCGAGATAATTTAAGATTAAAGCAATCTTCACGAAGATCCATGCGGCGCGTATATTCTTTAATCCACAGTGTCCTAAATCGGAATATAATGCTTCGGCACCTGTAGTACAGAGGAATATAGACCCCATTATAATNAGTGCATCGGGGACTTCAATAATAAANCGGATTGCATAATANGGATTGAATGCNAANAGTACACTCCAGTCCTGAGCTAATTGGAGTAGGCCTACCNCNGCCATCATAATAAACCACAAGCACATGAACGGACCGAAATATTTACCTAACGATCCCGTACCATAAGGTTGGAGTAAGAAAATGCCGACGACAATGATTAAAGCGATGGAGAGTGTCTGCATATTNGGNACNAGNACATCAAGCCCCTCTACAGCNGAGGTNACNGTCATNGCNGGAGTGATTACCCCGTCGGCAAGCAACATAGCAGCACCTATNGCGGCAATGAACAANGCCCATTTGAATTTNTTACGGATCAGAGCATATAAAGATAGAATTCCACCTTCACCTTTATTATCTGCTTTAAGTGTGAAAATAACATACTTTAAGGTGGTAAGGATGGTTAATGTCCAAATCACGCAAGATACTGCTCCCATAATATACTCGGGTCTCGCTAATTGTCCGTCCGGTAAAGTATGGATTACAGCGCGCATTACATAAAGAGGCGATGTACCAATATCACCGAAGACGATGCCGATAGCCAATACAATTCCCATTGCGCTGAAAGGCACCCGATATTTATTCTCCATAAAAAAAATATAATAAAAAATTCTTTTGCGGGCACAAATGTAGTTGTTTGTTTGATATGTATATACTATTTTTTAGAAATATTAGGGTGTTCCTTCCTATTTTTGTCCTTCGTCAAGCCCTATTCTCTAACTTCCTACCACGCGTTTGTGCTATAAAAACATAAAAATAGTGCCTTGCTTGCAACTGTCCGCTACGAACCGTACAGCCATTGGCAAAGCACTATTCAATCTCTTTTTCCGCTAAAGGATTAGCGGCTTTATTGGCAGCTTATAATCTACTTCTGAGTATTTCTGCTACAGTTCCGTAACCGATATCCTGGCGCTCGCCCAGCAGTGTTTTTCTTTCTTTAAATCGTTCAGTGATAATTCCGATTGTCGTCTCATTTACATCATAGTCTTTCAGATGTGTGTTGATGCCGACGGATTCAAAGAAATCTTCCGTTCTTTGTATAGCTTGGTTAATCCGTTCTTCGGATGATCCGGCGGATATGTTCCAGATACGATAAGCATATTGTTCCAACTTATCTCTTTTGGCATTTCGCATGACGTTCATTACACCCGGTAGTACGATGGCTAATGTGCGGGCATGGTCAATGTTGTGAAGGGCGGTCAGTTCATGTCCGATTTCGTGTGTTGCCCAGTCTTGTGGCACACCGCAACCGATAAGTCCGTTGAGGGCCATGGTAGCTGTCCACATAAAGTTGGCGCAATCGTCATATTCAGGCTGCTCTTTCATTACCTTCGGCGCAATCTCAATGAGGGTCTTCAACAATGACTCCGAGAAGTAGTCCTGCACCATAGCATTGACTGGATAAGTGAGATACTGTTCTATGGTATGCACAAATGCGTCTACAATCCCGTTAGTTACCTGACGTTTGGGAAGGGAATAGCACACTTCGGGATCAAGTATTGAGAATTTCGGCATAACCCACGGACTCATGAAAGCATATTTTTCTTTGGTGGATATGCGGGAAATCACAGCTCCGGAGTTCATTTCACTGCCAGTAGCGGGTAATGTGAGGATTGTGCCTATCGGAACAGCTTTTTCTACCGCTGCATTTCCCAGCATAATATCCCATGGATCTCTTTCCATCGGTATCGCCGCAGCAATGAACTTAGTCCCGTCTATTACCGAGCCTCCACCNACAGCNAGCAGGAAGTCTACCTTTTCTTTCTTGCCCAATGCTATCGCATTCATTAATGTTTCATATTTAGGGTTGGGTTCGATGCCGCCGAATTCAATGTAGCTGTATCCTTCAAGTGCTTTAACCACCTGATCGTACACCCCGTTTTTCTTGATGCTTCCACCACCATAAGTAATCATGATTTTGCTATCTTTTGCGAGTAGTTCGGATAGCTTTCCGATTTCATTTTTGCCGAAAACAATATTCACCGGATTTTGATAACTGAAATTGTACATACGTTTAGTCTTTTTTGAAGTTAGTATTCAGTTTACTGTAATCAATGTCCCACAAAGTTAATATAAACTTTGACTGGGGCGTATAGCTACGGGGCATAAATTAGAACTTATGCTTGATGGGGGTGCCGGAAGGATGGAGGTGNGGAGAGTCGGGAAGCNGTTATAAAGCAAGACCGTCTCATTCAGAGGCGGTCTCGTTTGTGTGGTAATAGGCTTCCGCTTTAGCAAGGGTTTCCGGTTTGCCTATATCAAACCAGTTTTCACTGTCGAGTGGATATCCTTGTATCTGCGCCTTTTGACAGATGTCTACATAAAACGGGATAATGGAAAACTTCCCTGTCCATTGCTCTTTCATATAACTGAATATGGATGGCGAAAGCACATGGACGCATCCAAAGGCCTCAAGGGTATATTCTTCACTTGGGTAGTCCAAATTTTGGGGAAGAACTTCTCCTGTCGATAAATTGGTCCACCCGCAAAGACGGTGCTCTTTATTCATGAGCAGATACCGGGAAGTCTTACGATGATTGGTGAGTAACGTAGCATCCACATTACCGGATAGATGATGCCGATAGAATGCGGCAAGATCCAGATCTGATAAAATGTCGGCATTATGGATGAGGAAAGGCTCATTGCCGTCGAGAAAAGAACGCGCCTTTTTTATTCCTCCCCCCGTATCCAATAATTCTCCCCGTTCATCACTGACATTAATGGCAATGCCGAAATTATTGTTTGCGCGAAGAAACTCTATAATCTGTTCCCCGAAATGGTGTATGTTTACCGTAATTTCATTGAATCCGGCCTCTTTAAGTCTAACGATCACTCTTTCCAGCATAGGTTTCCCTGCTACCGGTACAAGTGCTTTCGGCATGTGATCTGTAAGTGGCCGCAGGCGTGTGCCCATGCCTGCGGCAAATATCATTGCTTTCACGTGGTTGAGAAATTTATTATGGACGATTGAAAATTTACGGTTTCTTTATTTCAATACCTGCTCTATATTTTGTTCGCGGTGTACGAGGTTTACCCGCACTCCGAATTTCTTGTTCAAATGTTCAGCCAGATGTTGAGCTGAATATACCGAACGGTGTTGTCCTCCAGTACAGCCGAAACATACTGAAAGGTTTGTGAATCCACGCTCCATATATCTTTTTACAGAAGCATCCACCAAAGAATAAACATGTTCAAGGAAAGTGGTGATTTCTCCATCTTCTTCGAGAAAACTTATAACCGGTTCGTCAAGACCTGTGAAAGGTTTGTAGCGTTCATATTTTCCCGGATTATTAACAGCGCGGCAGTCGAATACGAATCCGCCCCCATTGCCGGAAGGATCTTCCGGAATACCTTTTTTATAGGCAAAACTGGTTACTTTCACTGTTAAAAGACGCTTTTGCGAATCATCGGTGAACTGAGTCAATTCTGTTAGGTCTTTCAATACCTGACACAGGTAAGGGTATTCAGGATAAGGTTCACGGAGCAATTGGCGCAAGTTCTCTACAGCGAAAGGTACGCTTTGAATAAAATGAGGTTTTTTCTCAAAATAACCACGGAACCCGTATGCACCCAATACTTGCATCGTACGGAAAAGCACGAAGTGGCGGAGCTGGGCATAGAAGTAATTCTCGTCCACAGGCTGGTATTTTTGCAATGAATTCATGTATTCGTGCAGCAATTCCTCACGGAGGCTCTCAGGATAGTTTGCTTTGGCTTGCCACAGAAACGAAGCAACATCATAATATACCGGTCCTTTGCGTCCTCCCTGAAAGTCGATTAACCAGGGTTCTCCATCCTTAATCATCACATTGCGCGATTGGAAATCACGGTACATAAATGTTGCCGATGAGCTGCGCAGCAATACATCCGCCATTTTTTGAAAATCATCTTCCAACCGGTCTTCCTGGAAATCCATTCCGGTGGCTTTCAGAAAACAATATTTAAAATAGTTTAGGTCCCAAAGGATAGAACGGTGATTTAGTTCTCCTTGTGGGTAACAAACCGAAAAGTCCATGCCTTCCGCACCGGAGAACTGAATGTCAGGAAGTAGGCGCATTGTTTTGCGTAACAACATCTTCTCGTCTTCATCGAAAATGCTCGTCTTGCGTCCCTTTTCAATCGCATTGAAAAGTAGCGTGTCACCAAGATCCTCCTGAATATAATATTCGTCATTTTCACTCTTGAGTAATACCTTTGGTACAGGTAATCCTTTCTTTAGAAAATGATCGGCCATGTAAATGAAAGCACGGTTTTCTTCAGGAGATGTGCCGCATACCCCTATCAGGGTGGGGGTACCGGATAAACGGAAATAGCGACGGTTCGACCCGGAAGAAGGAAGTTCTTCAATCACTTCGGGCTCATTTCCGGTATAAGAATGATACAGTTTTTTAAGTTCTTCAATTATCATAAAACAGCATTTATTGAGGCAGCTAAGGTAAGTGTTTTGCGGCAGATATGCCATATTAAAGCAAGAAATAAGTATGATTGAAACATCGAAATGTTTGTGAATTTCAAAGTAATCATGTAGGTTTGCAGTAATGAAACCACTTCTTAGTGGCAAATCAAGTAAAAAATGAATAACTCTGATAGATTGCATCCTGTCATGTTTGTCGGAACAGGCAGCGATGTAGGAAAAAGTATAATAGCTGCGGCATTCTGCCGTATTTTTAAACAGGATGGCTTTAATCCTGCACCTTTCAAAGCTCAGAATATGGCACTTAACTCTTTCGCTACGCCCGATGGGTTGGAAATTGGACGTGCACAAGCTGTTCAGGCCGAAGCGGCGGGTGTGCCCTGTCATACGGATATGAATCCTATTCTGTTAAAACCGTCTTCCGATATGACATCACAAGTTGTTCTGAATGGTCGACCGGTGGGAAACAGAAGTGCTTACGAGTTTTTTCGGCGTAAAAGAGAGATTAAATCGGGAGATGGCAATCTTTCCATGCAGGAAAGCGAAGCCGGTCAAACCGGCGAGGTACAGGAAGAGATCGATTTCCGGAGTGAAGTCTTTGCGGCTTACGACCGACTCGAATCGCGCTATAATCCCGTGGTGATGGAAGGAGCGGGGAGTATATCAGAGATAAATCTCAGAGATACAGATTTGGTGAACTTACCCATGGCTGCACATGCTAAAGCGGATGTCATCCTGATTGGTGACATCGACAGGGGAGGTGTTTTTGCGAGTGTATATGGCTCGTTGATGCTGCTTACTCCTGATGAGCGCAAACTGGTTAAGGGTATACTAATCAATAAATTCCGTGGCGATCTCCGTTTGTTCGATAGTGGAGTGAAGATGCTGGAGGAACTTTGCGGCATTCCTGTGCTCGGAGTTGTTCCTTATTACCGCGACATCTTTATCGAAGAGGAAGACTCGGTGGCATTGAGTACAAAATCCATACATGCCGAACGTGGGAAAATTAATGTAGCCGTGGTATTGCTGCTCCATTTGAGCAATTTTACCGACTTTAATGTGTTGGAGCATGATCCGCGTGTTCATTTATTCTATACCAATAATGTGGATGAACTTGCTAAAGCCGATATCATATTGCTTCCGGGATCGAAAAGCACAATTGCTGATTTGCATGAATTGCGTCGTAATGGAGTGGCTCAGGCAATAGTCCGTGCGCATCGTGAGGGAACGACTGTGATGGGAATCTGCGGGGGATATCAGATGATGGGGATGGAAATACTCGACCCCGATCGTGTGGAAGGGGATATTGAATTCTTACCGGGTCTGGGTTTATTACCGGTGACTACCCGCATGATGGGCGAGAAAGTGACTAAACAAGTACGCTTTCATTTCCGAAAGAATGAACCGGGCAATACCGTAAACGGCGCGGCAGCTTTTAATAGGGAAACGTCCGATTGTTGTGAAGGGTACGAAATACACATGGGCAGTACGACTCCCGTTAAAGACGCTCTTCCTTCTCCGCTGAATTTATTGGATGATGGGCGCTCCGACGGTTATTTTGTCGATCATACCTGTATGGGAACATACGTACATGGTATTCTCGATAATCCGTCATTTATCAATTTCCTATTACAACCTTTTGCCGATAAACTGACGGAGCGGATGGATTTTGACTATAAAGCATTTAAAGAAGAACAATATAATAAGTTGGCCGATCACGTGCGTAGCCATGTGGATATGCCTCTTGTCTATAAAATACTGAAGGGGAATGATTGAGGGACATGGAGATGATTCGTATAAGTATGGAAGTGCGATCAATATCGATTTCAGTTCGAATATCTCCCGGAGTATTGATTTATCGGGACTGAAGACTCATTTGGCTGAATGTATAGCATCTTCCGGCAGACTAGGGAAAACATCGGATATTCTTTCTTCCTATCCCGAGCCGGAACCGTATAGCTTGGAAGCCTGTCTGGCAAAGAAACTCGGTCTGCCATCGAGTTCCGTATGCGTGACAAACGGTGCTACCGAAGCGATCTATCTGATTGCTCAGACTTTCAGAGGGACAAATTCAGCGATTCTACAGCCTACATTTAGCGAATATTCCGATGCTTGCCGTATGCACGCCCATCGGGTAACTTCTATCTATCGCTTGCCAGCTTGTCCCGGTAAAAGTTCGGACAATATAGCTTTGCCGGATGAGGTAAGAATGCTGTGGCTTTGCAATCCTAACAATCCCACGGGAACCGTTTACGATAAGCAGGAACTTATCGACTTGATTACAGCTTACCCCGAAGTCTGCTTCGTGATGGATCAGTCGTACGAGTGTTTTACGCTCAGACCGCTGTTTACTGCTGCCGAAGCCGCTTCTTATCCCAATGTTTTGCTCCTGCACTCCATGACCAAAAACTATGCCGTACCGGGGTTACGTTTAGGATATGTCACCGGAGATGAAGGTCTGCTGAACCGTTTACGGACAAACCGCATGCCTTGGTCTGTCAATAGAATAGCTATTGAAGCCGGACTATACCTCATCAAGTCGAGCCCGTCGGGGTATTCAAGTCAATACCCATTCAATGTGGCGGAATATTTGGAAGAGACCACCCGTTTGCAGTCGGCATTAAAGCGCTTGCATGGTTTGGAAGTATGGGATACGCATACACACTTTTTTCTGGTTCGTCTTCGTTATGGCAAAGCCTCCGCATTAAAAGAATACCTCGTAAAGAAGCACGGCATATTGATTCGTGATGCTTCCAACTTTGAAGGACTGGATGAACACTTTTTCCGTATTTCACCTCAAACTTCCGAAGAAAATGATGCTTTGGTGAGTGCCATTGAGGAATGGATCAATAATGTTTAAACAGGATTCATTGTAAACTCGTGGGGTTTATTTATTTTTGCAATAATGGAACAAGTCTTAATTGTCATAGGAATAGCTTTTAGTGCTAATCTGCCTTTGCTTGCAGCATGGCTGTTCGATCGCTGGTTGGGTGACCCTGCCTGGTTGCCTCATCCTGTAGTGGCATTCGGCAAATCGATTGCTTTCTTTGAACATCGGCTGAATAAGGGGGAAGCCCGTTTTTTTAAAGGAGCGGTAATGGCCTCCGGTCTGATACTGGGTACATATTTGCTTACCGCGTTGGCCTTACATTGGGCTAAAGTCGTTTCACCCGAATTCCTGCTTGGCGTACAAATTGTCATGATATTCTTCTGTCTTGCCGGAACCACTCTGATACGCGAGGTGCGCATGGTGTTTGAAGCTTTGGATAATTCATTGGAAGAAGGTCGGAAGCAAGTGGCTCGTATTGTCGGGCGCGACACTTCGGAACTTTCTGCGCAGGAAGTCCGTACCGCTGCTCTTGAAACATTGGCTGAGAATTTGAGTGATGGAGTTATTGCTCCTCTTTTCTGGTATCTTATTCTCGGCATACCCGGNATGTTGGCCTATAAGATGNTAAATACGCTTGATTCGATGATAGGGTATAAGAATGAACGTTACGGTGAGTTCGGTCGCTTTGCCGCCAGACTGGATGATGTGGCAAATTATATCCCTGCCCGGTTGACAGCCTTTCTGATGATTCTATCCTATTCTTCGGGCCTTTACCGGAAATTGAAAAGAATACCTGTCGGCAATCCGACTATTGGCTCCACTTCAGTCGATCCAACTGCTATAAACTCCGGTAAAGACTTACCCCAAAAGAGACCCGGGTTTATGGAACTGCTTAGCTTTGTGGGCGAATATGGGAAAGAACATGCCAGTCCGAATTCCGGATATCCCGAAGCCGCATTAGCAGGCATGTTAGGATGCCGGTTTGGTGGCCCGCATAACTATTTCGGTAAGTTGGTCTGGAAACCCTATATCGGGCGGAATGAACGTCCTTTGGTCACTGAAGATATGAAATTTGCCACTCACATCAATCATCGTTCCGAAGATATCATGATTGTGATGATCATGTTTATCACCGCCTTACTCTCACGGGGATTATAATGTTACATTAGGGCTTCTATGTCGTTGCCATGAGATTTAGATCAATTGTATCTTAATTATTCCACCGTATGGAGTTAATGCGCTGAACGCCTCCTCGGGTTTGATAAGACCCGCATATAGTTGTGCGCAGACTAGCACTCCGCCATGTGCAAAGATCACTACACGGTTATATTCTTTCTTTCTTAACTCATCAAGAAACTCACTGACCCGTTTGAACTGCATCATAAAAGATTCCCCTCCAGTAGCGGGGACATTGATATAATCGGCGTACCACTCTTCAATTCTCGGATCTTTTATTGCTTCATAAGGCTGCATTTCCCATTCTCCAAGATTGATCTCCATGATACGTTCGTCACGCGTAGCATCGGGATGACCACAATACGAAGCCAGTCGCACGCATCGCGTTAAAGGACTTGTATAGAAACGATCGACCTGTTGGGATTCTCCAATATGTAACTTTAAGTTTTCGGCTGTTATCGCAGCTTCCTGTTCAAAGGTATCACGCAATGGTACGTCCGTCTGTCCGTAGCACACCCCTTGAGGTACATCTACCGATGTATGTCTGATCAGAATAATTTCCATTTACTTATTGCATATAATTGAAATTGATAATAATTGCTGCTCAATAAAAAGACTGTTCATAAAGTAAAGATATACCCTCACTCAATTATTGTATATAATTAGGATATATAATAACTGCCGCTCAATGAAAAGAAAAACTCATAGTGTATAGGTTGTCTTCACTCACTTATTGTATATAATAATTGCACTTGATAAAAATACAATTCGCAAAATCAATGATGCAGCTTCATTTATTTATTGCATGTAATTAAGATATATAATAACTGCCGCCAAATAGAAAGACAATTCACAAAGTAAGAATGTGGCTCCGCAGCAGTCGCCGGTGTAGCCCTGTATTCTTCGCTTAATCAGCCGGTATAGCCCGAAGAATGTCAGTATCGGCATTAAGCAGGCAATCCAAAGTGGCAAAGGGAGGAATAGTGCAGTAGGTAAAATGCCGCATCCTAAATCGATGATTAACTCTTTTGCCGTCATTCGTTCGTACACTACCTTAGCTTTGCTCTCTTCCTCTTTGCGAGCATAAGGGAGCACATTAATCAAATGAGAGGCACAAAACTTACTCCAACAATCACCGCAGAACAGTACTATACATGCCAAATGTAGAGGCAATAGAGGAATAAGCATCCATAAGAGTGCAAAATAGCCGATTAGACCGATTACTCCATAACTGCCAATGTGCGAATCCTTCATAATGGCGAGTGTACGTTCACGAGTTGTTCCTCCACCAAAAGCATCGAAGCAATCAGCCAAACCGTCTTCGTGCAAGCATCCGGTGACGAACAGGCGTGAAATGACCGCCAATGTCCATGCCAATGGCAAGGGCAAGAACTGAGCCGCGAGCCAAAGAACCCCAGCCATAATTCCTCCTGTGAGCCATCCCGCAAGAGGCCAGTAGGGGACAATCCGTTTAAAATAGTCTCCCGGTACCTGACAAATCCGCCAAAAAGGAAGCCGCGTAAAGAAAATCAATGCCGCAAGTAACTTCATCTGATGATAAGCGTTAGTTTAAAAATATTTCGTGATGGAAGCATGAGCAAAGTTATCCATTTCATTAATCATTCTCACAGCCGATTGAATAATAGGGTAGGCACAAATAGCTCCCGTTCCTTCTCCAAGTCGTAAGTTCAAGTTCAATACAGGTTTTGCATTCATGTTGTCCAATAATAACTTATGGCCGATTTCATCCCCACTGTGTCCATATATCGCATAATCCATAACTTCCGGATACAATTTGCTCGCAGCAAGTAGGCAACTTGTCATAATGAAGCCATCCACAAGGATAACCATTTTCAGCTCTGCCGCCTGTAACATTCCACCTATTGCCATAACCATTTCCAGTCCGCCAAAGTAGCGAATGATATCACGAGCCGAATTATCGCCTTTATAATTCTCAATCGATTGTTTTAATATCTCATACTTATGTCGGATACCCTTGTTGTCCAGTCCGCTTCCTGCACCCACACATTTTTCCAGTGGCAGTCCGGTGAATAAGCTCGTCCACACCGATGAGGCTGAAGTATTACCTATTCCCATTTCTCCGAAGCTGATCACATTTGTACCTTCTTCATGGCATTGACGTACGACTGTTGCACCACGTTCCATACAAAGGCTCATCTCTTCTTCCGTCATGGCTGCTTCGTGTAAGTAGTTGCGAGTACCCCTACGCACTTTCATGTTGATAATACCTTTCTCGTAGGGTAAATCATAATCCACTCCTGCATCCACTATTTTTAGTGTAAAACCATGCTGACGACAAAGAAAGTTTACTCCGGCACCTCCATGTAGGAAGTTGCTGATCTGCTGCCAGGTTATTTCCTTTGGAGAAAGACTTACTCCTTCTTCCACTATGCCATGATCGGCGGCAAATATAATATTCTGCGGTTGTTGAAGAGAAGGCGATAAAGTTTGCTGTATCCAGCCAATCTGTAAAGCTAGTTCCTCGAGCATACCCAATGAACCTTTAGGCTTGGTCAGATTATTGATCTTATCTATTAAAAGATCCCGAATCGCTTCATCCGGACGTGTAATATGAAATGTTCTCATTGTGTTGTGAATCAATTGTTTATTTTATTTTTACCGGTATTCCAGAAACCATAAGTATCACTTCATCAGCCTTTTGAGCTATGTATTGATTTAGCCAACCTTGCATATCGGTGAACTTTCTTTGCAGTTCGTTTTCGGATATACCGCACATACCAATTTCGTTTGTCACAAAAATGAAGGTAGTCTCTTGTGAGGTGAAGCGTTCGAATTCCTCCTTAACGGCAGTCAACGTTTCATCAACATTGGCATTCGAATCGAAGAAGTAATTTGTGCACCATAAAGTCACGCAATCTACCACCACAGTTCTACCTTTTAATGAATGCTTACTGAGTTCTTTTTCCTCCTCTATATTCGTCCACTCATTGCCCCTTCGTTGTTGGTGCTTTATGACGCGCTCCCGGAATTCTTCATCCCAAATTCGTGCTGTGGCCAAATATACAGGGTTGGGTGAGAGTGACAGCGCCAACTTCTCAGCATGAGTACTTTTACCCGAGCGGGTACCTCCTGTGATAAGGATAATCTTTTTCATCTTTGTGAGCCTCAAAATAGTGCCATTTTCTCCTGTCATGCCTTTGTAGAAGGAGTTTCTAGCTTTTTATACTTTGTAGCAAGCAAAATTACGTGATTATTTTGAATATAAAAAAAGTTCTTTTACCTTTGCAACGTTTTTGTAAGAAGTGCGGCAGTAGCTCAGTTGGTAGAGCATCAGCTTCCCAAGCTGAGGGTCGCGAGTTCGAGCCTCGTTTGCCGCTCTCCATTTCATTATTCAGCAGTTACATTAAGTTGTAACTGCTTTTTTTATGCCACATAAAGTTTTTCCATATAGGTTTCTACTCTATGAATAGAGTGAAATTTCGTCTGCACAATCAGAAGAGTTTCTTTCTTCTGTTTTCTTTATTGAGACTGTCGAAGTTCAAAAGGTCTTATAAGAATTCTACTTCTGTAATGCTCGCGATCATTGGAATTGTGTTTACAATTGATATATCGCAGTTTACGACAAGTGTTTTGAATATCTGTTTAGTTTATTATATAAGCATAAATAAAAAGGCTACTCATCACGAGCAGCCTTTATTCTATTAGTTAATCTTAAATTATAAATCTATGAAAAGTGATACAAATATACTGATATGTAATACTATTGCAAATTATTTCAGCATATCACATTGATTTATAACAAGGTTTAGTATTAGTCATGAAGTTGTTAACTATTTAATTTAATTAATATAGTATTTAACTAAAATATATGATGAAAATTAAAAGAATGCTCATTCTAGCTATCAGGATGGATTAAAGACTATATCATACCTCTGCCATGCCGGTAAGAATATAATCCCCTTTCATGCCATTTTTAGCCATGTAAATACGAACCTCTTCCCGGCAAGCTTTCACAAGAGAATACCCTGATAAACTCGAGTTCATTGACTTAATAAATGAATACTCTGTATCATTATGGATAAAAGATATGCGATGATCTATCATATAAGTAGAGTATTAATTACTCAAATATATGAATAAATGATTAAACTGCAAGTGATTTACCTGCAGTTTAATCATTCACGTAATATCATGGACAGTGCCAAAATATGTGTTCACTGAATATAGTTAGAACCAATACACATTTATCACTACAAATAAAATAGAGAGCGCACGCATAAAGTCTATCAGCTTATCCAAGCCCCTCAAATCATTTTCATCTTGCATAATCGTAGAAATTAAATTGTTATTATTGAAAAAATATTGTTGACTGTATATCTGCATTGCCCTGCTATTATTATCTTTGCATACATGAGAATAGCAATTACAGGCACCCACAGGGTTGGAAAAACTACATTAGCTGAAAAGTTGCAGGAGCTTTTTTCTGACTACGAATATTACGCCGAACCTTATTTTGAGTTGGAAGAAGTGGGATACATCTTTCCCGAAACACCTACCGCCGACGATTATCTGGCGCAACTTGAATACTCCATAAAGCAAATAGCGAAAAGTGATAATAATGCTATTTTTGACAGATGCCCTGTCGATTTGTTAGCATACATTCAAGCCACTGATGATACGCTAAATCTTCAATCAATATTCGGTAAGGTTCAAAATGTAATGGAGGAAATCGACCTTCTCATATTCGTTCCTATTGAAGAACCTGATATAATTTCGTGTTCTGTATCCGAATTGCCGGAACTCAGGTATCAGGTAGACGATATTCTTCGCGATCTTATCAGTGATTTTGATATAGAAATGATAGAAGTCAAAGGCAATCTGTCTGAGCGTCTGAACCAAATTCAAAATAAAATAGATCAAATAAATTCACTTTACTATATAAATAAATAAAATTATTTATCTCTATGGTAGAGTTATTTGAAACAATGGAAAAGTACAACAGACTAAAGCCGTTCGTTCGTTTCTCCATCGCTACCCATTGTCATACTCTTAAAGGAAAGCCTTTTCATGGCTAATGTAGTCTTTAATGATGATGTTAATATTATAACAGCGTGCTGGATTTTAAGTTGTTTAATTTATTATTGAATCCTTGTCATGTCATTAAATAAAGATCTGGCTATCGAAATACCAATTAATTGTCTAATTTGTAATAAGTTCCTGCAATCCGTATTTCCCTCTTTCTTTTTAGCTTACAACTGTATTTGTATAATATTTTAATAACTGAGATTGTCTAGATACATAAAGGTTTACTCTATGTGTTCTATTCTTCCAGCTCCAATAGATATTATTTCGTTATTATCTGTCCTTATTGATAATAAGTCCATATTGCTTTTGTCAACAAAAGCGGAGGTATCTACTCCCATAGATCCTATGCTAATTATTACTCCATAGTATACAGTTTCTTTATCTGTTGCCCGATCTTCTTTTATTAGCTTGCAACGATCTCCAATTTTGAATTCTGTCATTTTGTCTATATATAAATTGTGAAACGATTATTGGTTTCTCTCAAAGATAACATTATTATTTGACCTTACCAACCAGTGGAATGGATTATTAACAAGGATACAAAGATTGCCTTCTGAACAGAAAAGAAACTGCCCCTGGAGTTCAGGGGCAGAAACTCTAATAAAGATGGAATGATTTATCCAAAAGAAAAGTCACTGTGGCATTTAGACAAGATTAATCTTCCATCCTTTTTATCTATGAAAATATTATTTTCTTTAGCTAACCATCCAATCGCCAGCATTGCTTCTTCAAAGCTTATAGAAAGTGAAGTATATATTTCTTGAATGGTCATTTCACTGTTTTTGAATTCAAGTACATTCCAAATATTTATTGCATCAACCCGGATGCTCAGTTCTTTAAATGTTTTCATGATGACCTCTGTATTGATAATATTTAAATATACGGTATTAGTTTGGCATTTACCCTAGTAGCGTACTATATTGCCCTATTTTTATTGAGTTTTGTGTTTTATGACCATTAATTGTTTAATGCATTGCTTATGTTTGTTTAAAGTGATTGTTATTACTCTTCCTAGGGCTTGGGCAAAATAACTTCTTAATAAGANAATCATAGTAATGCATGTTATGGATCGATTGATTTAATGACTATAAAGAAATTAAAGGTTAGTTTGCTATACGAACACAAATAAAAGGGTTACTCATCGCGAGCAGCCCTTGTTATATCAGTTAATCTTAAATTATAAATCTATGAAAAGTGATACAAATATACTGATATATAGCGATATTNCAAATGTATTGAGCATATTTGGTTGATTTATAACAAGGTTTAGTATTAGAAATGAATTTGTTAACTATTTAGTTTAATTNGTAATCTATTTAACTAAAACATATGATGAAAATAAAAAGAATGCTCATTACTCTGTCAATTGACTTAATGCAGTATTTGGCAGTAGAGATAATTAAAAGTTGTAATTGAATAATGATGTTGATGTGAAAGAATATAGGGAATTTTTAAAGGGTAGATAACCATTTAACTATCACAATAGATTAAATATTATATCATATTTTTGCCATACCGGTAAGAATATAATCCCCTTTCATTCCATTTTTTACCATGTAGATGCGAACTTCTGTCCGGCATGCTGACATGAGTGCATACCCTGATAGTCTCGCATTCATCGGCTTAATAAATGAATACTCTGTATCGTTATGGATAAAGGATATGCGATGATCTATCATATAAGCGGAGTATTGATTGCTCAAATATATGAATAAATAAAATAGGAAATAGATAAAACGGCAATAATAGGCTTTTAATAGCTAAAGATTTTGAAAAATGAAAATAGGAATGATATGAATAACAAAAGAACCTGCTTTTGAAGTAATCCTTAAAATTGAAGTGCACCCTAAAAGTTAGACACAGAACTTTAGGAATGCAGTCCACTTTTAAGTAGGCTCCTCTGTGTAAAATATATCCGTTGTATATCTGCTTGCATGGTGGCAATGAGAATAATACCTTCTTTTTCTAAGGCTTTTTACAGGATTGCTTTATCTACTATTGTTGCCTATTAATGTAGTCAGTAGATTCGGCAAGTCTTACTTGTTCTTTTGTTTATTGCTTTGCAGCCATTCTCGAATGGTGTGATTTTTTATTTTTCTTATCAATCATGGTAAAATAACAGATACGGTTCTTGTTCTATTTATTTTATAGCTATGTTTGTACGGCTATTAAGTCAAAAGCATTATGAGTTGCAAATCATGAGAATAGATTGTAGCTGTGTTTTGAGAAAACGACTGTGTTATATAAATCAGAATAATGGATTTGTTAAGAACCATAAGGTAGCTATTATATCTCAGAAATATATGACAGGATTTCGAGTGTCGGATAAATGATAGAAATTGGTATGAATGCGTTAAGAGTAATCATTATCGGGTTGTTGTGCACAATACAATCTTATGCCCAGAATGTTGATTTAGTAATAAAGGAAAAGTGTTACAGAAGCTATTACTCTTATGAAGTAAAAGCACCTTTATTTGTGGTATATAAGCTTTATAAAGGTGGTGGTGATGAATCGAGAAAGGGTATGAGCTTTAAAGGCAAATATCCGCACTATAAATATGCACATAGTGGATATGATAAAGGCCACATGGCTAATGCCGAAGATTTTGCCTATGACAAAATTCTATTGGAAAACACATTCCGCTATCACAACGCACTGCCGCAAACTCCAAAACAGAATAGGGGAATATGGAAGATTTGGGAGGAAAAAATAAGGAAAGACAGCCAGACTGATAGCTTGCTTATTATTTGTGGTGGAAAAGATTTTGATAAATATGTCCCAAAAGAATTGTTTAAGGTTGTTTATTCGCTGACGGACAAACACCTTAAATATTCTGTTGGATTTATCGACGATTCAGTATTTGTCATAAAACCCAAAGACGTAAATATAGACTTTGATAAATTCTACTATAAATAGTAAACTTAAAGTTATTTCATGTTTTTGAAGATTAGCTTTTTTTGTTGTGATTTTTGTTTTGTGTAATAAATAAAACTATATATTTGTTGCAAACTAATACTTTATTTGTAATGCTTATGTTGCGGATAAAGGTATGCGTCCTGCTATAATCTAATAAACTCATGAAAAGAAAAACTGTTTGTGCAATCATATTTCTGTTGAGCTTAAGTATTCATAGTGAAGCTCAAATGAACTCATCCCTGCATTTTAAAGATACTGTTCCTCTAACACAATTGGTTCGGAATTTTCATAAGTATCATCTTAAAGATGCTACGTATGACATGATGAAATATGATAATGTAGAGCAGAATCATACATCCGTTACCGAATATTTTGAGAGTTCTCCTTTGAAGAAATTGAAGCATGCGTCGGCTGATGGCTGCTGTGCGCAATGGAGGTTTACTTTAGAGAATAATCAGCAAAGTTTGTATTTGATAAGCGTTCTTCCATTGAATAAATCAAAGAAAGAGGAAGCCATAAAACTGTACTTCTATTTAAAGCAAAAATATGGGAAGGTGCCAGACAAAGGAATTCCGGCAAAGTGGGTTGATGGGCAATACTTTATAATGTGCTGTCCTAAAAATATGTTTGGAGAGGTGGTGTCTAAAAGTGAGGCTGTAGTAAATATAAAAAAAGGTGTTATTGTTTCCAGAATCTATCCGATGAACAGCGGCAGCATGGAGACCCCAAGAATGGGGAACGGGCGAGTTCTTATCAGTACAGGTGGGTGTTGGAATGAAAAGGTGCCTTTGCATACCAGATATCTATCACGGTTTGTAAATGAAAACAGAAAGGTGCGGAGTGATTCCGATAAGGAGAAATACTTTTCAATACTGTTGTTTACCAATCTGCAAGGTAAATCAAAAGTGATTTTCTTAGATAGAAAAGCAGTTGTAGTTGCGAATAAAATAATTTTGGATGATTTGGCAAACTGTATCGATAAGCTGCCTGTCAATAGCTTTATTCCAATGAAGACTTTGAGCGGGAAACTTTTTCAAGGTCGTTATATGAAAGCTACCTATATTGGCAATTTAGGATGGTTTTTCACCGATTATGCTAGCCAACTTTCATAGCGACCAATCAATATGCTCCTTTTACGTAAAAGAGAAGCTTTAAATAGAATTCTTTTTTCTTTTCTTTATCGCTACCCGGATAATCAGTGCCAAACCAAATCCAATAAGTATGCCACGAATAAGATCAATAGAGTTCATGGCTTCGGGTACATACTCTGATACATATTTCAAAATAATTGATGCTCCAATAGCTATCAATTCCCAAGCTAGTTTTTTATCCATACTTTCTATCATTTTTATATTGCTCTAATAGTTTTAATCCATACTGTTCAAAATCTGATCAGATAATGGACGTTAGTTAAGTCCGGAGAACATGTTTTTTGTTATCTGAGATAAAAATGAAGCATAATTCGTTGCATCAGACCCTCCGGAGTTATTTTTAATGTAGTTCTTATAAGGCTCAAGGGCAGAATGGCTACGCTTGATTATCTTATTCTTTTCTGTGTTGACTAGCCAACCGTATAAACTGCAGTTTGAGTGCATCACAAAACCTCTACTGTTTTTTTGAGGAGTTCCAATAGCTGTGATCAAGAATGATTTGTTAAGTCCTGGAGCTGGTAATATGAAACTGAAATTTGTTTCTGTCTCGGCATAGTATACAATCAGATATGTTTTGCACTTATTTTCTTTAGCGCATTCGCCAATCATCTTATCATTTATATAGAAGCCTCCAAATGGCTTTTTAAATGCTTTCTTGTATTGAACAAGATTGTTCAAGTTTACTATTTTGTATTTCTCTCCTAAGAGGCTTTCGAAAGTATCAAATGAGTTTTGTATGACAAAATC
>JGI20225J20221_1000952_pt2 | contig 42174 bp, 47 predicted proteins | sample BioMet4_FD_20221 | JGI IMG/M metagenome (IMG submission 20221)
ATGATTAAAACGGATTATTTATGTAATCCTTGATTATATAGTGCCAGGTGTATTGAAACCTCATCATCCTAGTAAAGATGGTTTGGACCAAATGGTTAGACTTAAAATACAAATTATGGAAACATTCAATGACGTAATATCAAGCGATAAACTAGTATTGGTGGACTTCTTCGCTACATGGTGTCAACCATGCAAGATGATGCATCCTATTCTGGAACAATTGAAACAAGCATTGGGCGATAGCATTCGCATCATCAAGATAGATGTAGACAAACAAGATATAACGGCTGGACAGTATAACATTCAGTCAGTACCTACACTAATGTTATTTCGCAACGGACAGTCGCTTTGGAGACAAAGTGGAGCATTGTCGCTGGCAGAGTTAAGAAATATAATTAACGGATATTTATAATAAGTATGTTAGAACACATTGCAGAATTTACAGCATGGCCTATACTGACAGGTATCGTCATCGGTTACATTGCTAACAAGATTATGATCGGTAAGGGTAAGGGATGTTGCATGAACCTCATAATAGGTATAGTTGGTAGCTATGCTGGAGCATTCATAAGTCATTTGCTGAATATTGAACTATTTGGGAGAGGGTATATCACAAACTTCGTATTCTGCGTTCTTGGCGCAATTGCTGTATTGTGGATTTGGGATAAACTCTTTGATTAAGTAAATCAGAAACAGATATCAAAACTGGTTGGTTATATATAATTACAGATAACAGTGATACGTAAGGAGCGATGATAAGTCGCAATGACGGATTAAGACCAGTAACTTTTTACATTGAAAAAATATAAGAATGGCAGATTGGAAAAGTGCTTTAGCTGCTCTTGGAGCAACAAACGATAATGTAGAAGAATCCGAGAAAAAGGATGTTGAGCGAAAGAAGCGGGTAGGTGTGGTTTACTCCACAGATGCTGATTTTGATTATTCTGAGGATTCGCAGGAAGGACAAAATACTTTGCCGAAGAATCAGCAGAAATTACGATTGTATTTGGAACGCGCTGGTCGTGGTGGAAAAACAGTAACGATCGTAAAATTCTTCATCGGATCGGATGAGGATATGCAGACTCTATGCAAACTTTTAAAGCAAAAATGCGGTGTTGGTGGTTCTGTAAAAGATGGAGAGATTATCATTCAAGGTGATCATCGTCAGCGACTTATTGATATTTTGAAAACAGAAGGTTATACACAAACAAAGTAATATGAATATTGACCATATCGCAGTTTATTGTATTGACCTTGAAAATATGAAACGCTTCTTCATGGAGTACTTCGGATGCACATCTAATGAATTGTATCATAATTCCCGTACAGGATTGAAAACCTATATGTTGTCTTTTCCTGATGGTGGCGCCAGATTGGAACTCATGTCTAGACCAGAAGTAATGAAACCTTTGGCAGATGTGTTTCGTGGTGGATTTATCCATGTATCAATCGCACTCGGAAGTAAGGCAAATGTAGATGCAAAGACAGATGAATTAAAGGCTGCAGGCTATGAGTGCATCAGTGGTCCGCGTATTACGGGTGATGGTTATTACGAAAGCTGCATCGTTGGACCAGAAGGAATATTGATAGAGGTAACAGTATGAATCCTATTGCAATACGACTTCTCAATCAGCAGTTGATCTGTCCCGAGTTTGATAATGCAGAGGATGTGGTCAACTATATGTGTGCGATGCAGGCACAGGAATATCGCATGATGCGATGGGCGGTGGAGATGCGAACACGTAAACCTTCAGCAAAAGCTTTTAAGGAGGCTTTTGACAGTGGACGAATCATTCGCCTTCACCTGATGCGAGGCACTTGGCAACTTATATCTGCTGACGACTACTGGACTTTACTCGAACTTTGTGCTCCTAAGTCTATATCCGTAATTAAAGGATGGATGAGCAGTAATAAAATCAGCATTCCGGATGAAGAGCTGATGAAGGTAAGAGAAATCTTTGCTCAGACAGCTGCCGACAAAATAAGTGTAACGAAAGAGGAGTTTGTTGATGCTCTTGCACAGAAGGATATCCGTATGGATGAACACAGACTCTCGTATCACATTCGTATGGCAGAGTTGTCTGGTACTATTTGTAGTGGAGATTTGTTGCCAATGAAAGCTACTTATGCACTGACTGCAAATAAGGTGAAACCATCTGCAAAAATAGACAGAGATGAAGCCTTGATGCTCTTTACTCGCAAATACTTCAAGAGCCGCCAGCCTGCAACATTGCAAGATTTTGCATGGTGGTCGGGATTAAATATGAGCGATTGTCGCAAAGGAATAGCACTTTTAGGCAACACGATTCATCTTGAGAAATGGGAAGGAAGAGATTTCTACCTAACAGACGATTGTAGAACACGAGGATTCAGAAAGGATAAATATCTTTTTATTCCTCCTTATGATGAATATCTAATAAGCTATAAGAGCCGTGATATAGTACTCCCAGAAGAGTATAGGCATAAGGCTCATAACAATAATGGTATTTTCCAGCCCATCATTGCTAAAGACGGTAGAATATGTGGTAACTGGAGTCCTTATAAAGACGAATGCCAAGTAGCGTTTTTTGATGGAGTGCATGATACTGATATGCAGGAAGAGTGGGCTAGGTATAAGAAATTTAAAACCAAGTAAAACGATATATTATGAATCTAGAAGAAGTTAGAGAATATTGTCTGTCGCTGCCTGGCGTTACAGAGGATTCACCCTATGGTCCTGACATGATAGTATTTAGAATTGAAGGAAAGATATTTCTGCATATGCCATTGGAATATGCAGACCAACGTGTTTCTATCAAACTGCCACCAGAAGAAGGACAGCATCTTCGTGAAACCTATGATGCAATAAGTGCTGGTTATCATCTGAACAAAGTACACTGGAATGATGTTCTAATAGAGCATGCTTTCTCATCAGAGCAAATCAAAAATTGGATACTTCAATCTTATAATTTAGTAGTGAGCAAACTACCAAAGAATTTAAGATTAAAGTATTCTGATAATTAAATACTTATTCTTATAGCAAGATATAAAAATACTTAGATGAAAATGCTTTCATCTAAGTTTATCTAATGCCTGATTATATCCTTCTACTAATTCATTCACAATCTTACTGACAGGCTTTAGTTCCTTAATACCAGCTACGGCCTGACCTATTTCCATTTCACCATTTTCTATATCACCTTCAAAGATACCTCGTTTAGATGCATTTGCACCAAGTATGGCGCGGAGTTCGTCAGCATCGGCACCTCTATCTTCTGCCTCTTTAATTCGGCCGTATAAAGCATTTTTAACGAGTCGTGTTGGTGAAAGTTTCTTCAGCGCCAGCATGGTATCGCCCTCTCCAAGATTTAAGCATTGTTGTTTGAATGCATCAGATGCCGAACTTTCCTCGCTAACAGCAAAGAGTGTTCCTATCTGTACACCATCAGCACCAAGCGCCATTGCTGCCAACATAGCTTCGCCTGAGGCTATACCTCCAGCAGCAAGTAGTGGTAAAGAGGTGGCTTTGCGAATTTGTGGTATTAATGTCATCGTGGTGAGTTCCTCACGACCATTGTGTCCGCCTGCTTCAAATCCCTCAGCAACGATAGCGTCAACGCCAGCCTCCTCGCACTTGTGGGCAAACTTGCTGTTAGCTATTACATGAACAACTTTGATACCAGCCTCATGAAATCTAGACGTGAGTTTTGCTGGACTCCCCGCAGATGTAAATACAATCTTAACACCTTTGCTGATGATAAGTTCTACGATCTTGTCAAGTTCAGGATACATCAATGGTAAGTTTACACCCCAAGGTTTATCTGTGGCTGCATTCATCTTATCAATATGCTCGGCAAGAGTTTCGGGATGCATGCTACCTGCACCAAGAAGTCCAAGTCCACCTGCATTACTTACGGCAGAAGCCAATCGCCATCCACTGCACCATACCATTCCTCCAGCAATGATAGGGTATTTGATTCCAAAAAGTTCTGTTATTTTAGTTGCTTTCATATCTTTCAATTTATGCTTTTATTAATACTATGCGATATCAAAGATGTTTCAGATTAACTAAACAGTTTCATCCAATCATCAAATTCTTTGTTCTGAAATGCGTGAATACCATTTCTTTCGGCAGCATTGCAATTCACTTCAAGATCATCGATGAAGATCGTTTCATTCGGCTTAATACCGGTTTCTTGAATAACGGTCTGAAATATCTCATCATCAGGTTTCTTCATGTGCATCTTTTGCGAAGTGAATGTGTGTTCAAAATAATCATTAACCGTAAAGCTATCCATCGGAAAGAGTTTGTCTTTGCAATATCTCCAGTGTAAATCAATGGTATTGCTTAACAAGAAAGTACGATATCCAGCTTTGCGAAGATCCATCAGTTTTTGTTTTTTCACATCAGGAATTGTAATGAGCATCGCATTGGTCGCATCAGTAATCTGCTTGTCTGTGGCATTTGGGTTGACGATTCTACGAAAAGCATTAAAGAAGTCTTGATTAGAAATCATTCCTACGCCCATAGCTTGAAATAGTTTAAGAGCTTCTGGATTTTCACGTAGATGTTTATATCTACCCATACCAAGATTTTCAAAAGCTTGCATTGTAGCATCTTCGTCGAGTTTTACTAGCACATTGCCTAAGTCGAAAATGATATTTTTATAATTCATTGATATTCAAATTTTGAACAAAGATAATCATTTTCTCGATGATTCAGTAAAAATAGCAGAATATTTCCATAGGGCAGAGTTGATTTACGCTAACTAAATATCGTTATTCATTAGCCATAAATCAACATTTGTCGCTATTTGAATTGTCTTTGTCTACCTGCTTTTCCTTATTTACTTTCAACCAAGCTTTAACTCGTTTATAGCCTTCAACTCCTAGAATGGTCAATCCACCATACTGGCATGTTTTAGCCATACCGAATAGTATCACCCAAAGAATACCTTTAGTTTCAACTGAAAGATATTTAGCAGGTAAAGCCATCTGTGCGAAAGATAGAATATAAAACGGTATGCATAAAGCTAAAACGATGACACCAGTACGGAACGAGAGCCCCTGAAGCCATAACTTGATATGTTTGAGTTTCTTTCCCATTCTTATTTCAACTTTTTGCCTTCAGAATAAGCTTGACCAACACGCTCTCCGAGTGCAATGNTCATGAGTAATTAACACATGTCATGCTACCTTTTGCCTCAAGGATTGCGATACTTACCAGGCGTTACCCGTACAGTCCGCTATACTTGCATTAGGTGCTAAAGAAATACCCGATTGGTTTTTGATGCTCGTTGGACTTTTACGATTACCGCTCAAGTGAGAACGTAAAGGCTGTGGCAACAGCCATGGTTTTGCATTAAAACTCTTCATATTTATATGATGTTAGTTAAACATCCGGTAAAGTTACACATTTTCTCTAAAATAGATCTATCGTGTATGCATAATATTACTTGTTTACAACAAAATACACATTTGCTTTAATTTGTTTATAATCATTTATCTATTGCAAAAATCATTGAAGAATTTGTGGTATTTTGTATTACCACAATTAATTATAAATAAATTTTCTTTACATCTTGTTATCGCCGTATATATAAGTTCCGACGAATTATCTTCTACTGTTATGGTACAATGAAGTTTCTTCTCTATCATATGCTNCTGNTTCCAATAAAAGTNNCACAGTTGGAGATTCCCACCCTTTATAACTATGAATTGTAGACAATTTTATATTGTGATCTATCCCATGGTAAAATGGGGATTTTTTTTTCTTTGTTTCTACGAATTTGTTTTATGTTTTTCCAGAATTTAGGGTNTNATCATCAAGATAGTTTGATATCTGTAGCTTTAAGCTTATCATATTGCTTCCTTAGACTCGAATGTTGATTATTGTTTCTGCGTGAGATGTCATTTTATATATGTAATCAATATCTCTCAATATGTTGCATGTTTGAGCTAGTATAACGACGTCTTTAGGAACAATATGAAATTCTTGCATAATCCATCTACAATTACTTTCAAGGGTTTCTGGTGTCCCAGTTTTTCCAACATTATAATATTTAATATTTGTATCAAAAGCAAGCGTTGCTTCTTGCTGTATGAAATCGGTTGCCAGTTTAGGAAAATAATATCGTTGGAAATCCATTGCCATTGACGTTAATTGGGCATTGGCAAAACGGAAACCAGTATTTAGACTATTATTCCATTCGCCAGCAATAAAACCTATTCTAACTTGCCCATTCTGATCTAAAGGCCTATGATATATATTTTGTTTTGCATCACCGAAAACAGCGATTTCTCCTTCTGGTTCTAAAAAGTATTTATCAAGTATAGACAACCATGCAGTTTTATAGTCTTGTACTTCATCAATTAGTATGGTAGGGTATTTCTTAATTTTGTCAGCGAATCTATCGAAAAATTTTGTGTCTTCAAATGAAGATAGATTCATTTTCAACCCCAGATTATTAGCTTCTGCAATAAACAGTTGATGGTAATTAACGATTAAAAACATATCCCAAGAAAAATCAGCTCTAACTTGGTAAATTCTGTATTTGATATAGTTAACTAATGATAAGTTGAATGTAAGCACTAGAACTTTATTCCCAGTGCGCAAATTAGCATTTACAGCTCTAGTGGCTAATACTTGTGTTTTGCCAGATCCTGCAACTCCATTAACTTTACGCCTAGGGGATTGTTCGCTTTTGGCAATACGTTTTTGTTGTGTTGTTAAATTAATATGCTTACCTTGTTTATAAGAATGCCACAGAGGAGAAATTATTCTCAAGAAGCTGCGACATATCGATTCATCAAAATAATGTGAAGAGTAATCGAAATGAGTCTCCTTTAGGAAATTAAAAGAATCGGTATTAATTATATCTTTACCAAGAACTACGGTATAACCAATTTTGGCATCATTAAAGAATTCTTTTACTTCACTCGTTGAGTTCTTGGAACAATAGACAACTGTTTTTATTACTGACCAGTATGAGCTATTAATCAATGATTTTCCAAGCATATCCTTGAGATGCAACTGGATTAGGTTTTGCTGGTAAGATTGGACAATAACTATAGGTGAAGATATGTCTTTTCTTCCATCTGTTATGGTATTATCATTGGTTTCAAACTTATATTGAGTTATATCTTCTTCAAACACTTTAATGACCATTATGCCAGTATTTGGCCTCAATATGATAATGTCTGGTGTATCACCGTTTATTAGAGGTTTAAGATAAACTTGATCTGTTGGATTTAGTATTTCTCCAATATATGTATATAGATCGCTTAAATCTTTAGAAATGACGTTGTTTTGTACTGCCAACATCGGATCATAATCATCATAGATAGGATGACCGCATATTAATGTTGGGGCGACAAATTTACGCATATTATTAAAACTGATACCTTCGCCAGAATATTTAAAGCATCTTGTTACGCAACTAAATATATGATTGGTATCAGAGGTCCTTCCATAATTTGCGTTGTCAATGTGGGAAATATATGAATCGGTATTTATGCTAAATACGCTGCAGAATTTATCAAGTCTGAAAAAATTAGTGTTTTTAGGTCCCATGCACATAATATAGTGTGTATGCTCAGGGATGGCAACCATAGATGCCAAAGTTTTAAGATTGATGGTTTCTATATCCAATATATTTGAGAATATATGGATAACATTCGAGTACGTGTAATCAATTCCTGTTATTTCTTCATGAATATTATTCCCTGGTAAATACTTATTGATAGGCAATAACTGGATTGTACCGTTTGTAGCTTTCTCTATATTGGTTTTGGCACGTTTTAATGCTGATAATGAAGGTTCTATCAGTGTTGCTTTCTTGAGAAGATTTAATTTATCTCTTTCCCGAAGCATATCAATAAATGTTAAAACACCTACACCTTGACCGCATCCCCAATCGATTACTTCAAAGTTTGTTGACAAAGAATCGAAGTCAAAATTCTGAAATGAAGCTCTACATTTTACTTGATGCATCTCACCATATGCAGCAATGTAAGCATACAGTTGCTCGTCAGTAGATAGCAAACCAACACCGTGTCCAACGTATTGCCAAGGGTTGATGCGATACTGTGGTGGAAGTAGTTCTTTGGAGACTTTAATAAAAATTTCCATAGAAAAATATTCTAGTGTGTTTAATTTTTCTTCGTAAGTCATAACTATCTTCCTGTTATTGTATCAGTAAATCTGTTCTGACAATGATTTTTATAATTTTTTTTAGCTAACTCTTTACTTGTATTTGCATAGCAATATTCGCAAAGATGTACACATGTATTGTATTCACCTATATCTTTTGCTGCCATACATCCACATAACTCTCTCTGACCAGAGTCTTTTTTGTGAGAACTATAGAAGTAGTGGGTATCATCAAGTTTTATAGCATCAACTGGAATTTGCGGTGTGTCGAATAATGTAGGTATGAGTTTATGAATTTCAATCTTCATAAAGTTCATTAGCTCTTTATCCTTAAACGCAAGTCTTGTAATTAGATCACTATCGATGCAACGATTATGCTCAATGCCGTATTTATCAATATCAATCTTTTCAGCGCATGTCGCTATTTTATAATTCCAACCGAGCTCCTTATTCATAATAGAAAGCCGGTCTGCAAATTCTAACATTTGTTGGTCATTCCATTCGTAATATGAAATATGGTTTTTATCAAGATTTGATTTAACCTTCTTGTATATGCTTATGTCGGCATAACTAAATACCAGTTTCTCTGTATAATCTTTTAGTTGCTCACCAATGTTCTTTATTTTAGACAATAGATCATCAATACTTATATTATTAGTTAACATAAGTGGGTCAAATCTCCATATTACAGCACCTTTCCCTAATTTTTTTACTAACAGCTTGAATGTCTCAATGCGTTCTGCTAAAGATGGAACATGCTCTAGTTTTTCATCCTCATAATCATTGAGCGTATATTGAACATAACATTTGATGTTTTTTTCTTTAAGTATTGGCAAATATTTTATTAGTGGATAAGGATTCTTTGACCAGAACACAATAAAGCGGGTATTGCTGTAAGAAACGTAAGATTTTACATTATTAAATGGGTTCGTCCATGCAGAATAGCCTTTTTCTAGGCGGTCAAAAAACCAATCTGCAAAAAAGGCAGGAATATCAGTACTTCGGCTTGCGGAGACTATTATAGGTGCCTGTGCTTTTGCGGGAACATTATTTATTAGAATTTCTTCATATTTCCAAGTTGCCATAAATCTACATATTTGTTTTTTGTTTGTAAAAATGTAAATACCTAAGATCTTGATTGTCGAAACGTTATAGATGCGATAGATTTAGAAAAGTTCATGTTACAAATGTTAGCCTCGAAAAGTTGGGCAAATAGTTCATGGTCTACTTGCTGTTTTTGAACAGTAGAGAGATCAAGTTCTCTTGTCTGTATTTTATCAGGCCATAGTTGAGATTTTCTTTTAATTTAACGTTTAAGCATACGCCTATTTATTACTCTTATATTATGAGCTTTCAAATACGCTCAATATCTTAAGCCACAATTATTGTTATGATAATATTTTGAGCTATATTTGCATGCAAAATTACTCATTATTCTTGTTGTTACAAAATTATATTGCGAATTTAATATAATATTTTAGGGAAATGACGCAATCTAATGCGGTAAAGTTCTATATGATTCTAACTAATGGTAATAAAGATTAATTTGCGGCATTCATAGCGTTAGGAACTCCGTTTTCATCGTATGTACCAATAATGAGTACTGGCTGTGGCAACAGCCATGGTTTTGCATTAAAACTCTTCATATTCGTATGATGTTANTTATACATTCGGTAAAGTTACATATTTTCTCCAAAATACGATACTCAATTTGATAATAATTATTGATCAAAATATGAACTATAACTTTATTTACTATTTATCAATATTATATTGCTGAATATGTAAATACATGTATTACAGGATAATATAACAAAATGATTGTTTTTGATGTTCAATGTTGATAAGGCAAAAATTTATTTGGAGTCGGTTTATATTATTACTATATTTGTAGCTATAATGGTTTGCTATATATAGCAACATGATAAGCACAAACTTAGATCAGAAAACATAAAATTATGGAAGCAAAGAATTTATATGATTTCACAGTCAAGAACAAGAAAGGTGAGTCTGTAAGTCTCGCTGAGTATAAAGGTAAAGTAGTGTTGATTGTAAACATTGCAACGAAGTGTGGATTCACTCCGCAATTAACAGGACTTGAAGAGTTATGGAATACATACGAGGACAAAGGTCTGGTAATCTTAGGTTTCCTATGCAATCAGTTTGCTAATCAAAATCCTGGTTCAGACGATCAGACGCAAGAGTTCTGTTCGTTAAATTATGGAGTAACATTTCCTATTATGAAGAAAATCAATGTTAATGGAAATGATGCCGATCCACTATATAAGTGGCTGAAGAGCAAGAAGGGAGGAATTTTATGGAGTGCTATCAAATGGAATTTCACTAAGTTTCTGATCAATAAGGATGGCGAGGTTGTTCATCGTTTTGCACCAACAGCATCACCTTCAAGCCTAGAAAAATACATAGTGAACGAGCTGTAAATATATGTATCTATTAGGATAAGCATAATCTTACTTTTTTCAGTATAACAAGCAATCGCTTATTATACTGAAAAAGCCCAATTGTCATCAGTCAGGTTTTTGCCGTTAGCATAAATCTGATATACGCCCAGTGCACTGGCATAAATTAGAACATCCTTTACATCTTTCTTAACGACAATGTTTTTTCTGAACATGGGCATTGATGCTGTCTGTGTATGTGGAGCTGAAATCCATTGAGCCTCATGCAATCTCTCTTGTGCTAAAGCAGAATAAACAAAGCAAAATAGGGCGATGATTAAGGATGAAAATATTTTTCTCATAATGGTATTTAATGTTTTACTTGTTAGTTGCATTTTTTAATCTACTGCAAAGGTATATCATTACACATTATTTTATGGATTTTCACAAGAATGTAAGAACAATTATAAGATAATTTAAGAATAAAAAGTTCTAAATANTTCTTAATAATGAACTATNGTTCAANATAAAGNNNTATATTTGNAGTCNTTAAAACGAACGTACGTTCATTAAAATAGATAATATGCCAAGACCAAAACAGAGTAGAATCATCTCTTCTTCGCCCGTTGTATCAGGCTTTCGCCCTTATGGACGTTGCTGTCATAGAAAGGATAGTATTCAATTAAGAAGATACGATGAATATGAGTCTATNAGACTTATTGANTATGAAGGNCAGTTGCAAGATGTNGCTGCNAAGCAGATGAATGTNTCTAGACCTACATTGACGAGNATTTATGCTGAGGCTAGAAAGAAGATTGCTATGGCTTTAGTAGAGGGTAAGAAAATAGTTATTTCAAATGATAATATAGAATTTGAAGATTATCAACAACAAAAATCAAATATACAAGTTATGAACCAAAAAATTGCAATCCCTACATCAGAGGGTAAATTGTGGCAACACTTCGGTAAAGCACCAGAAGTTACATTTGTCACAGTAGAAGCCGGACAAATAAAAGAAACAGTTGTACTCAAGGCTCCAGAGCATGAGCATGGTGCAATGCCTCGCTTTATTGCGGCTCAGGGCGGAACAGATGTGCTTTGTGGCGGACTAGGTCAGGGAGCAGTCACAATGCTTAATGATCTTGGTATTCAGGTTCATGGTGGTGCGCCAACTATAGCTGTAGAAGAAGTGTTGAGCCAGTATCTAGGTGGAACTATTGTATATGGTGACAGCAGTTGTCATCATCATTGCGATGGTCATCACCACGATCACGAGTAGAAAAAGCAAAAACGTATGAAAAGAGCAAGACTTGTGGTGCTGAGTGATAACCGTACCAACAATCAACTATTAGAGACAGAACATGGGCTGTCTGTGTATTTGGAATGCTCTTCTGGTAAATATTTGCTAGATACGGGCGCGTCTGATCTTTTCATACGTAATGCAAAGGTTTTGGGAATAGATCTCGCTGATGTGGATTATTGTCTAATTTCTCATGGACATAATGACCATATTGGCGGTCTTCCTTATTTTCTTAAGCTCAACAACAAGGCTAAAGTAATTCTTTCGGAAACCATTCCTGGAACTGAATACGCATCTATGCGTCGTTATCAGCATTCTATTACAGGCAATGTCGATTTCTCACAAGATAAAAATCGCTTTCTATTTATTAACGAAAGTACTAATATTGGAGCCGTTAATGTATATGCAAATATAGAGAAGCGGAATCCACTTCCGTTAGGAAATAAGAGTTTACTTTGTAGTGATGCTTATGGACAGTTTATACCAGATAACTTCACTCATGAACTTGCTTTTGTTATTGATGNCGTACTTTTTACAGGATGCGCTCACAGTGGTATTCTAAACATATTGCAATAAATAGATGTTCCAATTAATTTGAGTATTGGCGGTTTTCATCTTTTAGATGGTCATCTTGCTCAAACTTATGAGACCGATGAACAACTAAATAACATTGCAATGCGTTTGCATGAAGATTATCCACACGTGCAATTCTATACAGGTCACTGCACAGGCAATCATTGTTTTGAGGTTATCTCACACACTCATATACGCCAATTTTATTGTGGCGAAGAGATACTTCTCACAAGCAATGAATAATATTATAAGTGGCTAAAGAGTAAAAAGTGTGGAATATTATGGAGTGTCATCAAATCGAATTTCACTAAGTTCCTTATTAAATAAGAATGGTGAAGTTGTTCATCGCTTCGCACCAACTGCATCACCTTCAAGCCTAGAAAAATATATAGTTAAAGAGCTAAATATGTGACTGTAGCTATTATCGTTACCTATATAGAATGTGAAATAGCATAACTTTTATGTCATTATATATAATTCCTAAGTTTTCTTATGGAATTAATAAGATTATGTTTAANTTTGCAATGATATTTCGATGATTAGCTGTACTTAGCATCAGTATTAACTCTTCCGCACAGCGTAATTTTACCGATTTGGAAACACATTATTATTATGGAGTACTTCTGAAATAAATTTAAGGAGTGCGCTACAAACGTTTATATTTTATGACACTAAAAAAAACATTAGCATTACTAATCTTGTTGGGAGCAGGATTAAGTTCTTCTGAAGCACAAACTAAGCTCCCTGTATTAAAATCAAATAAGAGTAAATTAGAAATTATTGCAGACGGTGTTAGCAATCATGGTAATTGGACTATAACTCCTTCAGCCCGTCCTGATGTTTTTTCTACTCATGCTAAGCATGTTATGTTTAGAAGTGATGTGGATTCTATAGCATTTGATGTGAAAAAGGATGGCATTTATGATTTTGTAGTACTGGACTCGGAAAATGACTCTGCTTTCACACAGGTTAGATGGGAATCTCTTAATCCTTTCGAACAGCCATCTAAAAGCTTGTTGAGGTTATCTCCATCTGGTAAACTAAGTAAAGAACAGGCTCAATTTGATATTGATGCTTTGGTATATACGCTGAATGAAGTTCATCCCGATATGTTTTCAGTATGTGGTATGGACGCATTTATGAGCATGGCAAACAAAATAAAGATAGCGTTGCCAGATAGCGTCAATAGAATAGAACTATACAGATATTTGGCACCCTTAGTGTCATTTATAGGTGATGGTCATACACGAATGTTATTTCCTAACAATGATTTGTTTACGAAAGAAAGCTTACGTTTCCCTCTTCAGTTAGACATTAATACAAACGACTCAACTTTTACTACTAAGTTAGATATGTTTGGCATTCCTAAAAATGCAAGAATCCTAACTATAAATGGGGTAGATAATAAGACTATGATAGAAAAAATGATGCCTTATGCTTCTGGTGAACGCTATTTCTTCAAACTTCTAATTCTCAACTATCAATTTCCTGCGCTTTTTGAACTTTTTTATAATGCTCCTGATTACAACATTAAATATCTTTTGCGTGGCAAGATTTATACAAAGAAACTAAAGGCTGCAACTTACGATAAGATACATGCAGAAATCAATCGAAATAAAGATGCTCAAGATAAAAGTCGTGTTGCAAATTATTCCTATAGTATTATTCAAGGAAACAATGCTGCTGTGATGGATTTTAGAAATTTAGAGGATAGAGCAGCTATGGCTAACTTTGCAGATTCAATGATAGCTGACTTAAATGCCAAGCACATTGGTAATTTAATTATTGACATCCGTAATAATGGGGGAGGAGATTCCAGTGTTGGAGATATGTTGTTTCAGCATATATCAAAAGTTCCATTCTATCAATTTGATAAGTCATTCGCTCGTATATCTCCAGTAACACAAAGTTTATTATCACCAGAACAATGTATGAAGGTTGGTCTTTATTACAACGACAAAATAGAAAAAATCTATCCTTTTAGTGATATGTCTAGACATTATCAAGGTAAAGTCTGGCTTCTTATCAGTCATCACACGTTCTCTTCTGCCTCTTCATTCTCATGGGCATTTCAGCATTTTAACATGGGAAAAGTTATAGGTGAGGAATCTGGTGGCATGAGCGTCAGCTTTGGTGATATCTTGATTTATCAACTACCTGTTTCTGGCTTAAGGAGCTCAATCTCATATAAACGTTTTTGGCTTCCAGGCAGTGATGAGAAGGATATTCATGGTACGATCCCTGATTTTAAAGTGCCAGCAGACAAAGCATTGGAATATACATTGGATTTAATTAATAAATAATATAAATGGCTTTTGTCGTTCTCTAGTAAAATAGAGCAAAATATAATTAAACAGCAATGAAGTATTTATGCAAATAGATACTTCATTGCTGTCTTGTTTAAATGGATAAAGCATTAGTTGAAAGAGTATAACCTGCTTTCTATTATCATTAAACTTATTTGACTGATGAGACTTAAAGTTGCCATCTTTATTATCCTGATGTTTTCTTGGAGTACGTCGTATGAGGTATACCCAATTTGACAAGATTTAATTATCGAAATCGGAACTACTTGTTAATTAGCTAAACTCTTTTATCCCAGCAAAGACTAGACTTATTCGTTGTTCTTATTATATAGAAATTGACGTTAACAGTGTAACTTGATTAACAGAGGACTCTTGAATATTCCAACAGACGGTTGCATTTTCTGGAAACATATCTAAATAGTTGCTCACAGATAATATATCAAGGGCTGTTCCTTCATTATTATGTTCGTATGTGAATAACAATAGATATCTGCGGTTATTTTGCAGCTTAATTTTCTTAAGCTCATTTATCGCTTCATCAATGTTCTCATTGTAAGAATATGATGCTGTTGATATCATGTTTCTGCCTTTAATCAAAACAAATATTTTATATTCATCAAATGCAATGTTCCTATTAGTATCTTCATTAGTGCGAATGAAGCACAATAACGACTTTATTTCCTCGTAAGGGTCTGCGTTATTAAAGAATGAGAGTACAGAATAGTAATTAATATCATTATCAATTTTCAAAGACGGATTGGGCTTAATTATTATATTTCGTTTTGCTAACGACTTATTCGAAAGCACATCCGGAAGCTTTGCAACTCCTTCAGCAGAAGATACGAGTACTATATTCATCAATAGTAACTCTTTATCTTCTTGACCATAAACTCCTTCAGACCTAAGTCTTCCAATGATTCCCTTACTCTCGTCGTCTGTTGCTATCAAACGAGCCGATTCTAATCTTGTATCTTTCATTCTGGTGCTATTTATGTCTGCTATCTTTAACTGATATTTTTCAAAATTCCATAATCTATATTATAGCTTTTGATAATTATTAATTTTGCAAAGTTACATTTAACTTGTGGCAATTGATATTATATCTTAGAATAATTTAAGATAAAATATAAAAATATTTATGATGACAGCCGATAGTTGCTTTTATTAGTGGGAGAATATCAAGCTCCAAAATTTAAATTAATAAAATATCATATTGATATTGCTATTCATATTTTTTAGAATTATTGTGAAAAACAAAGTGAAGATATATAGTTGTAGTATAACTTTAATAAATCTATTTTTTTATAAGTGAAGATTATTTTCAAATGACTTTATTCTTATTTTTCAAAGAAATGTGGATTTTCCTTCATAAAAGAATAGAAGCATTTTACAATATCGTCATATAGTAGCTGATCTGGACATATTCTGTATGATATGTGATAAGAATCAATTGCAATTTTTTTTCTAATACGATCTATCCAAAAGCCGTGTTCCCAAGTTTTAGAATGTTTCCATTTGAAATTGTATCCATTATCGTTCAAGTATTCAATGAAAATATTTCCTAAGCCTTTTGTACCAAACCATGGTTTATCATTATCATGATGTTCACAACAAATAAAGACATCTGCATCCAAATTATTAATCTGCCGAGAAAGATAATCTTTATACTTATCCATGTGATAATGGAGAATGTTATTTGGACATGAGGAATAGCCCTTTTCCTTTTTGCAATTTATTCTTGCTAATGGATAAGATTCAAAAATATTAATGCAGGATTTCTGATCTTTAATAACATCTTCCAACGCTATAAATTTGCCTTCTGTAGCATAAACTAACCCTCTGAAAGAGTAGGCCATCATTTTGTTAAATTTGTACTGTTTCCACACACGATAATTTTCACCTTCTGATTTTGGGTCACAATATGTCTCTTCTCTAGCATCCCATGCATCCCATGTTCCTCCATTTTGATCTTTTGTAAGATAAAGAAATCTTATAGGACAACTATCCCACGCTTTGTTTTCTTTACTGTATACATTGTCACTACTATTTCTACAGTAATGCCTAGGCATGGTATCGTTCAATTTCATTTCTCCCATGTACATTATGCCATCCAAAGAAAAATTACTTTCAACTCCGCCTTCATTCTCGAATGCTTTTAGCCATTCCTCGAGAATCTTATCATTCTCTTGCATGAAAAACTTTTTTTTTGTCATGATTATATAATTTAAGAAATTTATAATAAGCTCATTTTGAGTTATTATGTATATGCTATTTTTTGATTATTTTAGTTCACCACAATATAAATAGCGCACAATGCAAGGGCTAGTGACATTGCTATGTCTGATTGTCTGCGATATTTGCTAAAGAAGTGGTTAAGGTATGTGCCAATGTAAACATAAACAAGATTGGCTCCAGGACCAGCAATAAGTAGTAGCGCTGAAACAATGAGCAGATCACAGAGATTATTAGAGTAGGGAAGTACAAACGAACTGAAGCATGTAAGGTCAAAAAGTAGCATCTTAGCATTCGTCATTTGTACAATGAAACCACTCCAGAATGTGCAATCTCTATTGTCTTCTTTCGTTTGCCCACTGCTATGGTAAATCTTCCATGCCAACCACATGATGTAGGCTGCACCAAGATACTTCACATATCCAATGTATGAACCAAGTACAGCGCCTAATAAATGAGTAAGTATGGCTAGGATAACTACAGCTGTTGAGAATCCTGCAAGTAGCCCCAACCACATATTAAATACATTTCGCTTTCCATGTCGAATAGACATGGAAAGTGCATATATGTTAGCTGGACCAGGTGTATATCCCACTACAAGAATAGCCATCAGCAATGTTGGCAATAAACTTATTGGCATGCTAAAGCAATTTACTTCAAATCAACAACTATCTTCTTATATTGTCGATGCTGTTTAAACCATTTTCTTGCGTATGAGCAAATGGGCTTTATCTTTAGATTATGATGCACTGCATAATCAGTTGCAGCCTGAACTAAAATGCCGGCAACACCTTTTCTTGCAAACGCCTCAATAACTTCGGTGTGCTCTATTGAAAGCAGCCCTTCCTCTTTGTTAAAATTAATCTGTCCAACTTGTACATCTCCGTCAAAGGCTTGAACTTCACCTTTGTTGCTATTTATAATTATATTTGTTCTCATGTTTTTTATCAATTTGTTTCTGCGAAGTTAACAAAAAATAAAATGATGACAAAGTAAATGATAATTTATTTGTGATATCGTTTGATCCAGAATATTTTTTTCATTCTGCTATCAGAAAGTTTGTAGTAATTATCTGTAATATAAAATATTTCAGTAACTTTGTTCTTGGTTGTCATTGTGAACTTTATTCTTTATCTAGTCTTGTTAAAGACTATGATGTTATAATTTCATGCACTGATCACCAACTTTTAAGTATTTATAATTAGCAGAACGAAAGTTGATATTTATGAAAACAATGCCGGCATTATTCATAGGTCATGGCAGTCCAATGATTGCTATTGATGATAATAATATCACTCGTAAGATGAGTGAAATAGGGAATCAGATTATTCGTGACTATGGTCAGCCTAAAGCTATATTGGTTATTTCAGCTCATTGGTATAAGAATCGTAGCGCTTATTCAGAAGACAGAAAATTCTTGAACCAGATATTTGATATGTATGGATTTTCCCTAAGGCTCTATACGATGTAAAATATAAAACAAAAGGATGCACTGAACTAAAGTGATGAAATCTTGGCGATGAAAGAATTAGGTGGCAGAAGTTGATAATACTTGGGGCATTGACCATGGGCAACGTGGACTCCTTTTGTGCACATGTTTCCTGATGCAAATATTCCCTGTCGTTCAGCTATCAGTGAATGGAGCGCTCAGTTCCTGAGCAATGTTTATGAGATTGGTAAGCCACCTAGCTCCACTTAGAAAGGCAAGGTTATCTAATCGTAGGAAGTGGTAATGTGGTGCATAATCTTCGTCTAGTCAACTGGGACAGGATCATGGGTAGTCCTGAGGCTATAGCATTCAATACTACATCACTGAAGGCTGTAGAACATCGTGAAGGACGAAACGGTTATCAATTATTCTTCTCACAAAGGATGCACGTTATTCTGTACCTAACATCCGGACCATTTCCTGCCATTTGCTATTATGTGCTTGGTGCTAGTGAGAAGGAAAGAAGATAAAACCCACATTTAATAATCAGTGCGAACTCGGACTCAATGGCAATGACCAAGTTACCTTATAGAGGAGTAATATCAAAAGGCGGTCTTTGGTGCTTATCATTCATTTTGTGAGCTTGTTTTTGTGGTCCTTAATATGATTGCTGGGGGTGGGGATTCTAAGGCTTCAATACGCATCTAAATCGGCTCACATAGGTTCTCTTGCCAACAAGGCTAAGGCGTCGAAATGTCCCCTATTTGGGCCTTGACTATCCAGTCACGCTTCAGCGACTTATCCCCTATTCTACCCAAAAGCATATGTGGTCCGGCGACATAACTTGTCAACCTTCGCACATTTGCCATTTCTCATATACCGACAACGCACCACTTCTACACCCTCGGTAGGAAATCGCATCTAAAACAAACTTTTCACTATCGCTAAGCACAAACCGCTCAAAAACCGTTCCTTCCCAACGTGCAAAAAAACCATACGTTTCTAATGTAGGCACACGCCAATTCAGAAACCTTTTTTAGATGTCTTTTTTACTACGTAAGGGACGATACAACAAGAATGCGAAAAAATATACAACAAAGCTCGTTTTACCTATTATTGACCAAAAACAGCTTTCGTCTGACCAACCGAATTTCGAGGTCTTTTACCAATATACCTTGAGATGTTTTTTGTCTAAAATAATAAAGAAATAATTAACCACCGCAGGCGACCCACTTCGTTTTTGCAAACATGGAGCTATACCCATGCTGATAATCAAAGCATAGGGGACACTTCGGATCACTAGTATTTTGCAAAAACCTATAGCGTGCGTGTGCGCCGATTAATTTATAATAAAGAGAACACTTTTAACTCATATAACTTTGGCGCTAACATGCAAATAATGAATATCGTTGGCGTGCGTGAAAAACTTAGAGTAACTTTGCATAATATTCAGCTGCACTCGACAAACCATTCAAGCAAGCTTGGTGATTTTGTTCTCATTTGCAGAATCTTTGTAGAATATTCAGCTGCACTCGACATAACATTCAAGCAAGCTTGCTGATTTTGTTCTCATTTGCAAAAGCGTTCTTTGACATTGATAAGCATTCATAAATACAAAGGGACTTTCAATTATAATAATCTTAGCGTATTCTGATTTGTAAGTGGCCATATAAATTCAGAATAAGCAGTTATCAGAAACGCACTCTTACGAGATAGTAATCAAAATAAACCGTTTTATGGTCTGCATGATCATAAAATGAAAAAATAGTACTATATTTGCATCATTAATATAAAGTTGAACTTGTATGTTGTAAAACCACAATAGGGGATACGCTGAGCAAGTTAGTGATACAATGAAAAATTGATAGACATATACTTGATATCATATCAACATTAATTTTATTAATAAATGAAGTTAGATAAAGCAACAATAAATGATTTTGAGTCAATCATCAAATTTTATGATGATGTGATTCTGCGTACTCCGCAGATGGAGACTTATGCACGTTGGGAGAAAGGGCAACATCCAACAGAAGAGGGCATTAAGGTATATATTGAAGAAGGAAGTATGTATCTGTATAAAGAGAATGATACGATTGTAGGCGCTATGGCTGTAACAATGTATCAAGGTGAAGATTACCACGCTATAGAGTGGGCTAAGCACGTAGAAGATAATGAAGCATCCGTGATACATATTCTTGCTGTTAATCCTGATTATCAAGGTACAGGCGTTGGTGCTGAAATGATTCGTGAGGCGATTAATCTGTCAGTAGACTCAGGCATGAAATCAATTCGTTTAGATGCGCTTGCATCAAACACCCCTGCTCATAAGATCTACAAGTGTATAGGGTTTGAGTATTGTGGCAAACAACATCTGTATGCAGAAAATACAGGTTGGACAGACTTCTTATTCTTTGAACTAAAACAAAATAAATTAAAATGAACATATTGATATTATCAGGAAGCCCACGTAAACACGGGAATACCGACTTAATTGTTGAGGCTTTCGTCAAGGGTATATCGGAACATCATAATGTTGAAGTTGTATCAGTGCATGATAATAAGGTTGCTCCCTGTATCGGCTGTAATGCCTGTTTCAAGAGTGAGAACAATACGTGTGTGCAGAAGGATGACATGATTGGCATCTATGAGAAAATGAAACAAGCAGATATGCTCGTTATAGCTTCACCTGTATATTTCTATGGACTGAGTGCGCAAGTGAAAGCCATAATTGACCGTTGTCACAATCCAATTCGTGATACCTTTAACATCAAGAGGACAGCTCTTCTGCTAGTAGGTGCATCAACCCTTCCTGANTTATTCGACAGCATAATCACTCAGTATAAACTTTGCCTTAATTTCTTCCATCTAGAAGATGCTGGCTGCGTTGTTGCAAGAGGTGTTAAAGACAAAGGCGACATCAAGAATACTAGTTCCTTGAATGAGGCTTATGAATTGGGAAGATCTTTGTAAAAGGGCAAAGAAAGCATTTTGTTTCAATTAAGCAACAATTTAAAACTTTTTTCTTATGTTGTTTGTCTTAAATATCCAATTATATTGAATACTATTTTCTTTGCTCATTTGCTTTTCATTACTATATTATTATGAATGAAGCCTCACTAATTTCTGTTGAGTTTTAACATGCTTAAAGAAAGTTTACTAGCTCTAGAAACATATGGATATAATTTCCATGACGGCGTAACTGAACAAAGTCAGCGTGATTTGATGAAGAATTATGTCCTTGAAATCTATAGTCTACCACTACTTCATCTTAAAATTACAGATCGAGATGAATGAGAATAGTAAGATTACTGGTAAATTGAATAATTATGTAATGACTCAGAACAAGATCTTTTTATGAGTATATGCTTTAGTTTACACATGCTGCATATTCTTGTAGTATATTCTTATAGAAATTTGTATATTTTGTCTTTAAAATGTCAAATTTATAGAGAAGATTGTAATTATTCCATAAAAAATGTGTATTTTTGTCGTGCTTGTTATATAGCATAAAAAAATATGGTGTAATTTCTGCTATCTATGGACAAAAAAGGGAATAGAATATAGGTGGTATTAGTGAATAAAGGTAAAACTGAAGTAATTTGTATTTATTTTTCGCATATAAGATGCTTAAAATGTAATATATTAGCAGTATGTCACTAGTTCAACAAAACAAGTAGATGTCTTCACAGACTTATAAAAGAATAAACCTCTCCTTAATATGGATAAACAGATTGAACTTGTTTCTATACAGAAACTGACCGATAAATTAAATTATTGCAAATGAGCATCGTTATTGTATAATTAATATGTAAAAGTAAAAATAAATTTATATGTCAAAATTAAGTATTGATCAAAAAACGATTGAAGAATTATTCTCGGATAAGAAAACTGATTTTCTTATTCCTGATTATCAACGTCCATATGCTTAGGAAATAAAAGAGTGCCAGCAACTTTGGGATGATATTTTTGCCTTTGTTTTCCCAAATGATGACTATGAAGCTTTTAATAGCGATGATGAGTATTTTTTGGGTACAATAGTTACTTTCAAAAATGCTGATAATCGAAAATTAGAAGTTATTGATGGTCAACAGAGATTGACCACTTTAATGCTGTTATTAAGAGCTTTCTATTCAAAGTTTGGAAATATGATGGACAAAAACTCATTATCGACTAGAGATACAATAGGTAAGTGTATTTGGAAAGGTGATGAGTTCGGGAATCTTAATACTAATGTTATAAAAATTGATTCTCAAGTAGCAACAGATAACGATAAAGATGATTTCTTAACTATTCTTCGTACAGGAGAAGCTCATGCAAAAATGAATAGTAATTATGCGAAGAATTATCGTTTTTTTGAAGAAAAAATATCTGAATTTCTAAATAACTATCCAAGTTACTTCCCTTATTTACCAAATAGAATACAGAAAAATTGTATTCTTCTTCCTATTGAAGCTGAATCTCAGGATACAGCTTTACGAATATTCTCAACCTTAAATAATAGAGGGTTGCCATTGTCTGATGCAGATATTTTCAAATCAGAATTCTATAAGTTTTTTACGAGACATGGTAGAAAGGATGAATTTATTCAAAGATGGAAAACTTTAGAAGATAAGTGCAATACCTATTTAGATCCAATATATGGTACTCCAATGGATGAACTCTTTTCGAGATATATGTATTATGAGCGTGCTAAGATGGGGATAACAAAGTCAACAACAGAAGCTTTGCGTACATTCTACGGAAGAGACAACTATAAGCTGCTAAATGATACAACTTTGAAAAATATGGAATTGCTTATTGACTTTTGGAAGGATGTTCTTAATCAGTCGGAGGATCGTTTCTCTGCAGATGTTATCCGTCAATTATTCATTCTGGAGTATGCACCTAATGGCATGTGGACTTACTTCGTGAGTGTATATTTTATGAAGAATAAGGATGCAGAAAATATGCTTAATAATGATAAATTACATGCATTCCTAAAGAAAATTATTGCTTTTATTTGGACTTATGCTGTTACAAATCCTGGCGTGAATGCACTCCGCACACCAGTTTATAAGGAAATGAGTAACATCATTACAGGAAAAAATGTTGGATTCAATGAGACTAAATTTGATGAGGCTAAGACAAAAAATGCTTTGCTCAGTTTTAACTATATTAATGGGCGTCCTATCACAAAGTCAATGCTTGTCTGGTGGGCGATGAATATTTCAGGACAGGAAGTTCCTGATCTTTCAACTCGTTTTGAGATAGAACATATTTATGCTCGTAATCGCAACGATAATGAGAATACATTGAAAAAATCTTCTGACGTAGAATTGCTTGGTAATAAATCCATTCTCGAGAAAAGAGTCAATATTAGAGCTTCTGATTATAGATTCGAGGATAAAAAGAAATACTATTTAGGTTATACTAATAAGCGTAATGAACTGAAAACTGGTACTATAGTTAAAGAACTGCAGAATTTTGCCAATGATTCTTCACGTAATGATTTTAGCGATGCTGATATACATACTCGTACAACAAAAATCCTTGAACACTTCTTTGATTACATCAAAAATGAAAATTTGTTTGTATAAATTGAAAAATAGTATATGACATACTTAAATGAAAAGGACATAGGTTGTCGCTTATCAATGCAACAGTTCTACGTGTATGATTAGTTGATGCTAACATCAGGTACTATATGCTTTTTGCTTGTTGAAAATTATTGTTTTTTGGTGAGGATGTGATAGTGTCAATTTTTGCTTCTTTAGCTACGAAAAAAATATTAAGAATGTTAAAATGAAGGTATTATTACTAACCAGTATAAATATAATCGCATAAAGAATGAAGCTGGTGAGCATATTAACTTAATTTCTCTTAATCAAAGGAAATTCTATGTTTTTGGGTGAGGCGAAGACTCCTGCTTGGCACTGGTAACTAGGTCCTATTTTTGCAAAGCGAATATTTAATTTTATAACAATATAATGAAAAAAAAAGAAATTGACGAAGAAGCTAAAGTCATTATGATATATGTATCGGTAGATACGAATTGAACAGTATCAAAATGTGGTAAAGAAAGATCATTCAAAGTGTTCAGATTATGCTGTGGAGCTTTGTGATGATATTAGTTGGCTATCTAACAGGAGATCTGATTATCTCGCAGAGTCCAGACATGAAACTTAAGGGTGACACACCATCTATTGGCAAGAAAATCATGATTGATGACTGCAATTGTTGGTATGGAAGTCTTGGGTAGTGATTTCAAAAAAAGCAGAATCTAATCCACAGGCTTCTCAGAAGAAAGTTGATGGAAAGAAGATTATGGACTACTACGAGCATTTACAGTTGGTCAAAGACAAAGTTGATTATGACGCAGTCTTAAATTTGATATATTTAATGAGTATGATGAACGAACAAAAACTTGAAAAAGTAACCAAAGGAGAATCAATGGTTCAAATTATTCTCTCTCTTCTTGATAAAATACCGGCATTATCTATACCGGTTGACTTGTTCACCAAGTATCAGCAAAACACCCAGTATAATAATATAGTGGATGTTTTGAATAAGCATGCTAAACGTTTGTCTATGTTGACAGATATTGTGATAGATAAGCTCTATATCAAATCTCCTGCTTACGCAAAAGATATTCTGCTTACAGTACAAAAAGCAAAAGACGAGTTGAATGAGGAAAAGCGTAAGGTTTACGCTTTATATTTGACAGCTTGTTGTAACACAGAAAATGAGGGTGATAATAATCGTGAGCTATATCTTGACTATGTGGGAAGAATAGACAATATAGATTTTTTTATTCTCAGTAAACTTTCAACCACATTTAATGGCAGGGATGCGATCGGTCTATGTTCCGAAGGATATAATCACAAGTATAGCTCTAAAATTTCTACAAATGACGCCAGAGTCCATTTTGATCACTTAGTATCATTAGGTTTGATAGAAAGAACTGACAAAGATGAATATGAAAATTTTATGAAAAAAAACGATAATATAAAGCATAGGCAAACTGTATTTAAAAAATTGAATATGTATCAAAGAACCTCTTTAGGAAATGCATTATATGGATTCATAAATAAAGGTTGATTTTAACGCTCTTATATTATTCATCATAATTGGTTGGTTTCCTATATGTGTAGTGTAGTCTACTTACCCTCAAATTCAGCTAATATTATTTATAATGTATAATTTTTCGCTTGTCACCAATTCATAGAACTTACTTTAGGTTAATCAAATACAGAGAATATGGCACAAGCCTCTAAAAAACAAAAAATNATAGNNATANNNATCTGTCTGATCGTCATTGGAATATGCTCTTATGGTTTTTATNACNTTCTTNCTTCTGATAAAGCTCTTATTTTTTCATGGGGGATAGTTGGTGGAACCATACCATTGAGTATTTTAGTCTATGATACGATANATGANCGNANAAGANAGTCGAANGTTAAATCTCAAACTGCTCCAGTACAGCTAAGACTTCGTCCTCATATCTGTAAGGAGTAAAGAGTTTTTTGTAAATTTATTACTCAAATTTGAATTTTTTGTGATATCTTTGCAATATAAAATGAAGTAATAATCAAATATCTATAAATTTAATTTGTACTTTATGATACACCAGTTTATCTCAATAAAAAATGTAGGCAATTTTGTCAATGTATCTTTCAAATCTCCACAATGGAATGGAATTCTGGAGAAATATAATGCATTTTATGCTGATAATGGAAGTGGGAAAACAACATTAACTCAGATATTTAAATCTACCCAGGAAGCTAAATTTGCTCAAGAGTTGCTAAAGAAGAGAACACTAGATTCAACTTCTGGTATTGATATCGTTTATATGAATGATAATCATCAGAGGTGTAACTATACAAATGCAAGGTGGAATAATTACGATAAGAAAATTGATATTTTTGACTCATATTATATTGAAGATAATGTATATATAATAACTCTTGGTAATTACCAAGATCCAGGGTCTTACTACGAAGTGGTTGTTGGAGATAATGCTATTAAGACATATAAAGAAATAATCGCTTTAGTAGCAAAAAGAAAAAAAGAAAAAACAAGAAGAAGAAATTGGAGTAGCAGTCTTAAAGAACTTGTTGATGAGCAACCTATTACGGATATAAAGGCTAAGATTAAGAATTCTCAAAAGCTTTCAATTGAAATTGGGAAAAAGATTGCTACACTTGAAGAAAAACAAGTTAAGGAAGCTGAGGAATTTGGAATGAAGTATCTTTCTAAAATAAATTTCTTTTTAACAAAGCTCGGAACCCAACTTCAAATTACAAAGTTAAATAAAGTATCTAGTAGATTTGTCTATTATGTTAGTATTGCTGGTCACGAGTTGCGCTCTGATTCCCGAACAGTATCTCTCAAGCACACATTGAGCGAAGGTGAAAAAAATTGCTTAGCTTTTGCTTTTTTCTTGGCTCGTCTTGATTTAAGATCAGATATTGCTGATAGATCAGTTATCTTTGATGACCCTATAAGTAGTCTTGATAATAATAGAAGGAATATTACTCTTAACGTACTAACGAGATTTGCAAAGTCTTGCAAACAATTTATCTTGCTAAGCCATGATATGAAATTTATTAATGATTTTAAAACAAAGATAGAAGAAACACAGGTTTTAAAAATAGTAAAGTCACAGGAATCAAGCAAAATTTTACCATTTGATATTAAACGTGCCTCTCTTACTGGAATCTTTAAAGATATTTTAGTACTAAGAGAATTTGCTGAAAAGGGTGAGTTGTCGGACCATGATCCTCGTGATGTAGTTAGATGTCTTAGACCCGTATTGGAAGGCTTTATTAGATTAAAGTATTACAAGCATATCGCTCCAGGGGAGTGGTTAGGTAACTTTATAAATAAAATCAGAAATGCAAATAAAGGTGATGTTTTTTATTCACAAAAAAACAATCTACACGACATCGAGGATATAAATGATTATTCAAAAACGTACCATCATTCTAATCCTAATTACATGGAAGGGCCAATTGTAACATCCGAATTGCGAAGCTATTGTAAACTCATATTTGAGGTTATAGAACGATTATAATTCTGGTTATCTTTTCTCTTTTAATTTATAATAGCTATCTATATAAAAACTGGAAAATGTATATGGTGTGGGAAGGGGATTCCTGAAGTAACATTTGATAATCAGTCTCACACTATGTATTACAGATGCACTTCATAGTATGAGAAATCCATATACTAACAACCACAGACGATTTGTATCAAGTGTGACTAATAGAAACGCTTGTACAAATATAGTAAGGAAGCTTTTTCAATAGTCTTAAATGGCACAATGTTTTAATTTAGAAATGTACGATTATGTTGCCTAAGACTTTATTCTGAGTTGTTAGATCACCAATGCGTAGACAACAATTTTAAAATACAAGCTAATCTTCACTAGTCACAGATATATATTAATCTTATGATTCATAGAACTTACGTTAGATTATTCAAATACAGAACATATGGCACAAGCCTCTAAAATACAAAAAATCATAGCGATAACTATCTGTCTGATCGTTATCGGAATATGCTCTTATGGTTTTTATGACCTTCTTCCTTCTGATAAAGCTCTTATTTTTTCATGGGGGATTGTTGGTGGAACCATACCATTGAGTATTTTAGTCTATGATGCGATACATGAGCGTAAAAGAAAGTCGAACGTTAAATCTCAAACTGTTCCAGTACAGATAAAACCTCGCATAACTGTATTTCTTGAACGTAATGAGGTATGTGCAGGTGATAGCCCTCAGTGTAATACTACGCTGAAAGTCGAAGACTTTGACGACTTCATATATCANCTTAAACATNATTATCTGCCAGTTGTGTTGGGCGATGTTAGATGGTTTGCGCATTTATACTCTCTCAANGGTCCTGTGATATTCNGCTTAGATATCCCACTTGTTGGTGAATGTAAAGTGTATGATGTTGCTCCTGATAGTTGGCTGNCAGATGGAGTAAGTATTTATATGGAATACGATTTCTAGAGAAGGGAAAAATAGGTTATATCTTTACTGTTCAGTATTGATATCATCGAGCATTGATTGCAACCATTCATTCCTATACATGACGAGAAACAGAAGTGGGAAATAGTAGTTACGATTCATCTTGTTGCATAGATGATGATAGCTTTTCAAAGGTTATACAAAGCTGACTCCCGACAATTCAATGATGAACTGCCGGGAGGTTGACTTTATATGTTGTGTTTTGTAAGTTAACGTGCTTTTTATCGAGTTGAAGCAACAGCTATTGCCTCGAAGATGATACCTGCAGCGGTAACGACTGGATTAAATTCATATCCTTCATAAACATAGTATGTGTGATGATCGCGATAGATTCGACGTGCTCCACGTGGCATTTCGCTGATGCGATAGCCGATGAATGGATGTGCGTGATGTGCAAACCTTGCACGGGGTGGCTCATGGCGAACCATGTAATAATCTCTGTCACGTCTACCATAATTATTGATGATCACCACTTTGTTGCCTCTGTGGTGTCTGCCACCGTTATAAACTCTGTCACCATCGTTATGACGATCATAGTCATTATTCATCATTGCAACATTGTCATTATTGTGACGACCATTATTATTATCATGCTTTGAAGAAGCGTTTGCTGTAATAGTGCTTGCTGCAATTAAGATTGCGAGTGTTGCCATCATCTTTTTCATAACTTATTCCTTTCTTTAATGCTCTTTCGAGCGGTTAATATTTCTTTGTTATGATGCAAAGATACAGTGAAAGACAAGCATTTCAAAAGGATAAATCCTAAAGGATGAATCAGTTTTCCCTATTGGTTTGAGGGAAATCCATACGTATTCATAGTTTGATAATTCTTCTTGTTGCTATTCCTTTCTTATAAAATTGAACATTTATATTTGTATTTTCTGTCAAATAGTATTATCTTTGTGCTTAATATTACACATAGTTTAATTAACACGAAGCACAAAATGACAAGCGATATACAGGAAATAATAGAAACTCTCCGCAAATTTAATGATGATCGTGATTGGGAGCAATTTCATAATGCGAAAGACTTGGCGATAGCTCTTTCTATAGAAGCTGCCGAATTGAGTGAGGCGTATCTCTGGAAAACAGCCAAAGATGCAAAGATAGAGAAGGTGAGGGAAGAACTTGCCGACATATTTAACTACGCCTTCATGATAGCTGATAAATACAATCTTGATGTTAGAGACATTTGTCTTAGCAAGATAGCACGCAATGCCGAGAAATACCCTGTAGAAAAGGCAAAAGGTAATGCCAAGAAATACAACGAACTATAAAAAGTGATGGAGTTTAACTCAAGAATCATATACAGCGCACCGCAATCCCAGTTCTTTAAGGATGTAATGCTCAATAAGGTGGTAGGGAAAATGGTGGAATAATTCTTTTTATAATGTCTGTAAGGAAGGAATAGCCAAATTTGGCTGAACCAATTAACGCTTTAGAAATACCGGACAAGTACCGTACAAGTAGAGAGCAAGTTACATTCAGATAATTATTCTATTGTAAAAATAGTGTTGACTATCGGAGGGTCACAGATGTCTGTAAGAGAAATGATGTCTGCAATAGGCTTGAAACATCGTGAAAATTTCCTAGCAAATTACTTAAATCCAGCTATATGTGAAGGATATATTCGTTTGCTGTATCCTGATTCTCCTCGTCATCCTCGTCAAAGGTATTTATTGACTGCAAAAGGGATGATACTATATAATGCTCATAATGATTAGTATTTAATTATCCAAAGCAGTAGCCTTTTTGCATTTTAAGACCACATGATCAATGAAGAAGAAACCATGGAAAAACAAAGGATAAGAACCATAAAACGCAGTAAGAGATACTAACTAAATATAATTTAATCTAATTTAATCATAACAAATGAAGAAAATACTTTTTATATTCATATTGCTGTTCTTCATAGTTATAAAAGGGCATGCAACAGGTCAAGTAGCTGAACTTTTATCTTTTGATGATAAAAGTTGGTCGATGTTCTATTGTCCTCTTGACATGGTTGAACAGGCTGATGAGTGGCACAAGACTAATGATTTCGAAAAGAATTGTTGGAGTACTGGATGTTGGAGAGGTTATATAGGTCATTGGAGCATTATTAACAATAAATTAATTTTGACTGAGGTTGTAAGGGAAAAGTTTACGACTGATTCATTGAACCGAAGTAGGTCTGTATATGTGAAATTGCCACACGTATTTAAATGCTATTCTAAATATGTAACACCTCAAGGGATCTTTGCTTCTTGGGTTAATGATACTATTCGCATTGGTAGAGGCAGACTTATTAGATATAATCATATGGCTTTTGACCGTAATCAGGAGGAAGAAGCATTACTTATTATTAAGAAGGGAATAGTGACGAAAGTGAAATACTTTCATAACAGAATTGTACAGGGGCATAGCATGCAGGATTTTGGAAAAGTTATCATTCATGATAGCATTAGTTGGAATGGAATTTCTGATAATGTCCACAGATTCTTATTTAGGATGAAAGTTAATCATGACGAGAATGGGCATGTTGATTCTTTTGACTTAAAGTTTTATAAGCTCACACCCGAACAAGAAATAATTATGAAGCCTAGAATACTCGAATTAGTTAATAGGCATCGGAACGACATCCTCGTAATGCAAATACTTGGTAAATATGTAACAGAAACTTATACGTTCCCAATAGTAAGACCAAAGAAAGATTAGGTTGAGTAATGTTGTTACTTTAATTACTTGCCTTTACTCGCTTTATGGGAGTAAAGGCAAGTAATTGTATTGTTTTACGACGTAAAGTATTCATGAGTCTCATTATCAGGTGATTATTTTTATAGAAATCTTATTTATTTTCTGTGAAATATGAAAGAGTAAATAACATTCTTTGTGATAAGAAGAAAAGTATTTTACATATAAATTTATTCTATGTCTATGTTTTCGTAAATAAATTACGGTTGCCAAGTTAATTATCCGTAAATAAATTACGGTTATAGAAATATTATCTTTATATTTGCAATGAAATTAAAATAGAAAGAATATGCTTTTAAGATTTGCCGTAACAAATTATCGTGGTTTTCGTGATCGTATTGAATTGGATTTATCTCATCCGAAGAGTTATTCATTCAATGAGAATGCCATTAAGGATGGCATTGTGAAGAATGGTATCATTTATGGCCCCAATGGTTCAGGAAAAAGTAATTTTGGCTTGGCAATTTTTGATATAGCCAATCATCTTTCCCATAAATGGAAGAAACCGGATTACTATTTGAACTATGCTTCGGCCTACAATCATCTAGATCCTGTGGAGTTTGAGTATACTTTCAAGTTCAATGATAAGTTACTTTTATATAAATATTCTAAGGTAGCAAAAGAACTCAAAGGCGAACTGGTTAAAGAACAATTACTGTTGGATGGTAAGGAGTTGATTTATAAAGATGCAGGCACTTTGCGCTTGGGAGAAGAGTTTTCACTCACGGATGCAGCTATTGATAACCTAAAAGCGAGTGCCAACAATATTTCTATAGTAAACTACCTCCTTGGTGCGGTTCCTTTGTCTAAGGAGCATCCATTATTGAGTTTGCGTGATTTTGTTGAGGATATGCTTTTTTTTAGAAGTCTCGATAACCGTGAATTCATTGGATTAAAAGAGGGTAGTAACAATATCGAAGAGTATATTATTAAGAATAATTTAACGGATGATTTTGCTATTTTTTTAAAAGAGACAAGTGGGCAGGAGTATACTTTTGTCAAACCTGCTCAAGGAGAGTATGTACTCAATTGTATGATTGGTGAAGTTAGAATTCCATTTCTATTAGTTGCTTCTACGGGAACACAAAATCTGGAATTGCAGTATTATTGGCTAAATGAAATGGTGAATGCTTCGTTTGTTTTCATCGATGAGTTTGATGCTTTCTATCATCATGAATTGTCCTATACATTATGTAAGCGTTTATTTAAAAGTAATAGTCAGTTGTTTTTGACTACTCACGATACATTCTTGCTCTCTAATGATTTACTCCGCCCTGATAGTTTCTTTATTCTAAAAGATAAGAAAATTGATGCTATTTGCGATCTAACAAATAAGGAGTTGCGATTTGGTCATAATCTTGAGAAATTATATAGAGGAGGTTCATTCGGCTTATGATTCTGTTTGTGTTTGAAGGAGGTTCCGCAGAACCGAAAGTCTTTGACTCCATTGGGAAGCTACTTCTATCGGGAGAAGACTTTCGTATCATTAGCTGCAAGCACGATTTGCCTACTTTGTACTCTCGTTTGAAAGCCAATGGCGATGACCTGTTTCGTATATTGCCATTCAAAGAAAATGGAATAGAAATACCTAAAGAAAAACGTTTAGATACATTATTCTCTCAGATATTTTTATTTTTTGATTATGACTTTCAAAATCGTATAGGGTTGGATAAAGTTAATGAAATATTAGATGATATGCTTGATTTCTTTGATGACGAAACTGACAATGGAAAATTATATATTAATTATCCCATGATCGAATCGCTAAAGTATACTAAAGAAATGCCAGATAACAACTATAATCAATATGTTGTGTCAAGGGATGCGTGTGTAAAGCATCAGTTTAAAGGTAATGCAGAGCAATTTGCTTATTCAGAAGCAAAAGGTTTTAAGTTTATAGATCTTTCACTGACAAAAGAAGCTGATGTTATGAAAAATTGGGAAAATCTAGAATTTCAAAATGTAACAAAGGCTAATTATATAGTATCAGGCAGCAATACTATACCAGAACACAAAGAAGATATTAATCAGAATGCGATATTCGAGGCTCAGAAATCTAAGTACGTGGATGTAAATATGGATGTATCTATTTTGAACTCTTTCCCAATATTCATTTACGATTATTTAGAATAGTGTTTAATAATCAGTTTAGCTATGTTAGATATCATGAGCATAATGCTTTAGATACTGGTAATATGATGGAATTATAAGAACATCTTTGACGACCAAAAATATGAATCTCAAGCCTATATACGAAGATTAGCTTCAAGAAATAGAGCGACTTTAGCAAGAGAATTTTTCTCTGCAAAGGAGAATTGTGTAATTGGGTGGGGAAGTAGAGTATGCTTATTGTTGCTGACATTTCCTCCTTACTGCACCAAAATGTCCTTCGAAATCTGTTATTTTCTATCGTTTTCTAATCACCATTGTTTATTCTTTCTCTATGTTAATTGACTGACCTTCCTTCTCGATGCTCCAAAAAGGTATGTTGTATTCGTCGGTAAACTCTTTCATGCGCCATGCACTCTTAAACCCACTAACAACAAAATGCATTGGGATAAACAATCCAACTTTGAATTGCTCGATGAATTGTCTGGCTCCACGAGTATATCCGTTACCAATACGACCATCTACGGGGAACATGACAACATCGAATGAGTCCGTTATCTTTTTGATGTCTTTCAACTCCCCGAGAAATTGTTTCTCATCCTTTATTGGATCAATAACACCAAACTCTTCACTATCAATAGTGCTTCTATGATAGTCATCAGTCAGAAAGCGGGCATACCAATTATTTAGATCGCCAGCATGGAAAAAGCGTTTAATAGTAGCTTGATTTTTAGCATCCTTTACTTCAACTATCCATGAAACGCCACTATCATTACTGCCTGTGGCATAGACGTTTACAATACCATCACTCCATACTGAACCTTTCGCCATCCACACGTCAGCATCTTCCTTGTCGGCTCTTCTGCGTTTTAGAATATCCTTAGAAAGAATATAGATGAAAGAAAGAGTAGGGTAATCGGTTCTCCATTTTAGAATATCCTTTGTGAAGTGGTCTTCATGGAAATGGCTAGCGAATACATAAACAGGCTTGTTAGTAGTGGATAGAATTTTAGAAATGACTCCTGTAGGATCCATCCAATAATCAAAGATGAGTACACAACTTTCTGTCTCAATAGCAAAACCACTATGAAATATATATGTCAGTTTCATTGCTAGGTACATATTAAATCATTTCACAGATTCTATCTTCTCTGATAATCTTCGGTGTAGCTTTGCCAGCCAATACCAGCACTTTCTTGCCATTACGGTATATATGCAGTTGGCGTGAGCGAACAACTGCAGTCAGCTCGTTATCATCCTGCATAGCTATCCAAATATGATGGTAAACGCCATCTTCTTCAAACAGCTTCTTTTGCAAGTGTGAGCACATATTGGTGGTATCTATTGAAATCATTTATTTTAGGGCTTAATATTATATGTTAACTTTTAGCTATCATTTGATTATCAACGCTAAAAGACAATTGTAGATTAAACTTTATTTTGCGTTCCTATTACTTGTTTGCTAAGTAGAACTGTACTAGTTCTTTTCATTGGAAACAAAGGTACAAAATAAAATGATATGGTAAGTGATGCGTAAGAGAAAATATACTTTGCTAAGGTAAAAACGTAAAATAATCGTCTGAGAATCAAAATTACTAAAGAATACTTGTTTGATTCAAATTAATAGTTTATTTTTGCGATATTATACTTCAATAAAGTACTATATGTGCTCCCCCCCAAAAAAAATGGAGTAGTTGATGAATGGATAGGTAGGTAGAGAAAACCATAATCGAATATCTGAAAGAATGTACTGAGTTGGGGTAAAATATTATCTAATTTTTTAACTAATAATTAATTGATAAAACAATGAAATATGGTGAATTAACTATCATTGGGCTCCCAAAGAGTTTCAAAATTTACAAGGCTATAGATTATCTATATCCAAATGGAGAGCCCGATAATCCAGAGGATGTTCTATATGACGAATATTTTGTAGAATATCTATATCCAAATGGAGAGCCCGATAATCCAGAGGATGTTCTATATGACGAATATTTTGTAGAATGTGACGAAGGAGAAGATGCAAGTATTGTGTTTAAGTATAATGAATCTGCAACAGGTGTAAATGTAGTTTATAATTCTACAGTAAACGCTTTAAACCTATGGCTTTCTCCATGGGCAGTTGAAGCCGACGTTTTGTTGTATGTTGCATTTATTAATGTTATCTTGAAGAAGCATCCTCGCACAAAGTTGTATGATAAATATGATATTATCAAGAATCTGACCGATATTGAACTTAATCGGATGCTGGCAGATAGAAGAAAGTATTTGAAGCGTTTGCTTCAAACCAAAGATGGTTTCACAATGGAGGGGATAAATGATGATTTCACTCTTAAAGTTGCTAATCTTCCAAAAGCTGCTTCAATTGAAATGCAGGTAACAGGACGTGTGCTCTTCCGATCTAATAATGATTTCACTCTTCAAGTTGCTCACCTTCGAAAAGCCGCCTCAATTGATATGCAGGTAACAGAACTGCAACAAGTGTTCACCAAAATGCAATGGGAAGAAGATGAAGTGTATTTGGATGAGTCTAGCCTATCATAGATAGACTTAATTGTTCTAAAAAAGACAAATTTTATCTCCCAAAACGAATTATGTTGCTAAGTTTTAATTATACTACATACTGTAGAAATATATAAAGCTAAGAAATTCAAATATAGAGAAAGAAACAATCTACATTCATGGCAATCTGGAAGAACCAGAGGATATAATCTTCAATGCAGCCTTGCCAGCTAATACCTATACTTTCTTGATATGCAGTTGGCGAGAACGAACAACTGCAGTCAGCTCGTCATCATTCTGCATAGCCATCCAAATAGGATGGTAAACGACATCCTCTTCAAACGGCTTCTTCTGCAAGTGCGAGCACATATTGGTTGTATCTATTGAAATCATTTAAATTACTATATTATTGATGTTCAACTATCATTTTCCCCATGCGGTATTTCCTAATAAGTGGAGTTGGATAACCTTCGTAATAGCGATGCTTGTCAAAGGCGAATGCCACTTTGGCAAGACCGTCCCAACCGCAGACGAAAGTTGCATAATCAGCATCTTTGAGTAGAGTATCCTTATGAAAGATATGATTAGCATCTTTTGCGTAGTCATAATCTTTGTTATTGTCTGCAGCTGAACCTTCATATAAATTGAGTGATGGCAGCGCATTAAATGTTTTTGGATCAGCACCTTTCACGATTCTGTTTTTCCAGTATACTCTCTTCAAATCTTTACTCCAATCTCCATAGGCTATATTCGTGAGATGTTTGATATTTGTACCTTTAGGCATCTTCAGGAACTCATGGGTATAGAAATTCTTTCCATCTACGTAGAAGTTTTCATTCTCTTTTGTAACTTTCAACTTATTGTAGTCTTTTACCTCTGTTGCTTTATCCTTATAATAGACACAATTTTTGTCCTGTCCAAAGGCATAACTTTGAGCGAAGGTGTGAAAGGTTGCAGGATCTGCTCCTTCTACGATTTTTGTTTTGAAATATACATGATAGATGTCTTTGGCATATTGTTCGTTCAGTCCCTTAAACGACTTGTAGTCTCCCACTGGAATGCAATGAATATCATACTTTTCAGTTTGATCGTCAATGTAGTAGATATAATTATTGTCCACACTCCAGTTATTATAACCTGGGCGGAACGACTTGTAGTCTGAAACGTGAAATGGGATCCCATAGCTATAATAATCTTTCCCGTCACATGCTATGTTTTCATTAGACATTTTGAAAGTCTTAGGGAGTGCCCCCTTCATGATCTTTCCTGTATAATATACATGATTTTTATCGGCAGAATATCCTGTGTTTTCCCCGATTAGATGAAAAGTAGTAACATCTGCCCCTTTTATTTTCTCAAAACTATGATACACATGTTTATTGTCCATTGCATAACTTCCTTGATAATCTTCCCCGATTTCTCTGTAAGAAAAGAAATCAGAACCATCGGGTCTATTCTCTGCAAAAGGACTTATAGCAATTAAATAGCAAAGTAGTAATGATATTAGTGGCAAGCCCGAAATTAGATAGAAAAGATAGGGTTTTACCAGTTTCTTAAATATCCGTTTTGCAACGATGACGAGAGGAAACAGATAAAGTGGGTAGCCGAACACGATTAATGCAAATCCATGTCGTGCAATTTCACCAAACAAAGGTAGAGTTGGCTGATCGAATCCGAACATTGCTATTATTACTAATATCGGCCAGAATAATAGCAAGGAAATCAGGATAATAGTGAAAAGTTCCTCTCTTCTAGTAAGCTTTCCACCCATTATTCTGTTTGTCCATGATAGTTTTTCAGTTGTCTCTTTCATAGTAAGTTCTACTTTTATTTCTTATCTACTCACCATAGAGTGCCTGATAAAGCTCAAGTGTCTTTTAACAGTTGATATCAGATTTTTACTTTCCAATGCAGAAGTGCTGGAAGATATTGCCTAAGACTTCATTTGGAGTGATTTGTCCACCTGTAATTTCTGACAACTGTTCAAGACATATACGTAGGTCTTCGCTAATTAGGTCACCACTTAAATCGGCTTCCATTGCATCTATTACACGAGTAATGCTTTCGTTGGCACGAGTTAAGGCCTCATAATGGCGGGCACTAGTTACGATTACAGAATTCTCGTTAATCTCTGGTATGTTGGCTGCTGCGTATAGGGCTTGCTCCAACTGTGATAGTTGTGATATGTTTGTACCCAACTTTGCAGATATTTCAATATGTTGTAAGTCGGATGCTATTGTTGTGAGCTGATTGATAATGTCGGTTGCTGAATTATTATTGTCAATCTTATTAATAATAATAATCAGGTTCTTGTCTGCGCAACGCTCTTTAATATTCTCAATTTCGTCTGACGATGGGATAGAGTCGATTAGCCATAATATTATTGTAGCTTCATCAATCTTCTTGAATGTACGTTCTATACCAAGCTGCTCTACTTTGTCTTCTGTCTGACGAATTCCAGCAGTATCAATAAATCTGAATGTGATTCCGTTTATTTCAGTTGTATCTTCGATGACATCACGAGTTGTTCCGTGTATATCACTAACGATAGCTTTGTCTTCGTGAAGAAGTTGGTTGAGTAGGGTGCTCTTTCCTACATTTGTCTTACCTATAATTGCTACAGGTATTCCTTTTTTCAGAGCATTACCTGTTTCAAATGATTTTGCTAATAATGTTATTCGTTCGTGAATCTTCTTGGCAAGTTGCATCAGTTCGCTACGATCTGCGAATTCTAACTCCTCATGATCAGAGAAATCAAGCTCAAGTTCCAATAAAGATGTTATTTTCAGCAGCTGGTCTCTAAGGATAGACAACTCACTACTGAAATGTCCCTTGAGCTGACTTAGTGCCATCTTATGGGATGCACGATTGGTTGCAGAAACAAGATCAGCAACAGCCTCAGCCTGACTAAGGTCCATCTTACCATTTAGATAGGCACGCTTTGTATATTCGCCAGGTTCTGCCTGACGACAGCCTGCATCAATGAGAGTGTGAACCACCTTATTGAGTATGTAGGCTGAACCATGACAAGATATCTCTGCACTGTCTTCACCTGTATAACTATGAGGAGCACGATATACAGAAACTAGTACATCATCAATAGTTGAACCTTCTTTATCAATTATCTCACCATAGTGTACTGTATTTGGTTTCGCCAAAGATATATCCTTGCTGAATATACTATTGGTGATACTAATTGCTTCAGGTCCTGATACTCTTACTATTCCGATTGCACCTCCGATAGGTGTAGCCAGTGCACAGATATTGTCGTTATTCATTTAAATTCTTTCAAGTACAAGTTTTATTAATCCATCAATGGTATTCTTATAGCCAGTGTTTGCTTCCTTAGCACGACGGTTAGCTATAACCATACAGCATGTAAGTGCTTTATGTCCCATCAATGCAGAAAGACCAGCAACGGCAGAACTTTCCATTTCGAAGTTTGTGATGTTCAAACCATTGTATTCAAAGCTTTCAACCATCTCATTCTGGTCTGGGTCAGCCAAAGGAATGCGTAACTCTCTGCCTTGAGGTCCGAAGAAGCCACCGCATGCGATCGTTACACCTCTTACCATGTCTGTACCAGCAACACGATCAAGTAGTTCATTGTCTGCATCAATTACGTAAGGTGCACACAGTAAAGGATTCCAATCCATGTGTTTCTTGAATGCTTGTTCAAGTTTGAGATCGCAAACTTCATTACGTCCTGCATAGAAGTTGAGCAATCCGTCAAATCCAATACTTTTTACACTTGCAATGTATGTTCCTGTAGGAGTGTTCTCCTGAAGACCTCCACAAGTACCAATACGTACAAAAGTAAGCGTACGATGTTCAGGCTTTTCGTGACGTGTTTTGAAGTCGATGTTTGCCAAGGCGTCCATTTCGTTTAAAACAAACAATGTCTATATTGTCACATCCGATACCAGTACTTTGTACTGTTATGCGCTTTCCTTTATATGTACCAGTTATAGAGTGGAATTCACGGCTCTGAACATCACATTCCTGTTCATCGAAGTGTGATGCAACAAGACTTACACGACCAGGATCACCAACAAGGATAACCTTGTCTGCAAGTTGTTCTGGTTTAAGGTGCAAGTGAAAGACACTACCGTCTTCATTGAGAATAAGTTCTGATTCTGCAAAATATTTTTTCTCATCCATAGTTAATAAATTATTTGATGTTTTCGTTATTTCTTATTTCTTTTTCAAGTTTTGATATCTCATCACATAGCTGTTCATTAGACTTTTCTGCTTTGATAATCTTATCGTATAATGACTTTTTGGTGTTAGCATTTGATATCGCATATTTATCACGCATTAAATCCAATTGATGCGCATCTTGTTCTTGTTCAGAAATCATTTGTATAAGTTTGCTATATTTCTGTCTGTTGCTAGGTGAGAATTCTGAAATACTGTGATACGTTGTGTTGTCGTTTATAACAAAGTTTATATCGCCATTATTCTTTGCTGTAGCATTATTACGGTTAATCATAGCTTTCAGTCTGACTAAGGCTACATTGCGGTCGCCAAACTTCCATGTCTCTGATATAGAATGTATTGTAGCCATTCTATTTAACTGCTTCTCGTTAAGATTCTCACCTGTGAAGTTAAGTCTTTCTTTTGTAGGTACAAAAGTGTAAATACAGACTTTTCCTTCTGGTTGGTTACGGTCTGTAACTAGCCATCCCAATTGGTCGAAGTCGTCTATAGCAAGCAGATAGTCGTTGGCTGTAGAGTTAAATGGAAGTCCATAATTTTCAGGAGGAAAGAACGAATTGTTATTGCTGTTATATCTTGTTAGGAAGATATCGTATCCTCCAATACTGTTTTTACCTTTAGCAGCGAAGAATAATGTAACTCCGTCACTTTGTAAAAATGGATATAGCGGCATATCATAATTATTGTCGATAGAGTTTATGTTCGTTGGAGCCGACCATTTATCGCCAATCTTATCTATTGTGCAGATATTCGTCTGCAAAGAATCGCCATCAGCGAAAATGGCTCTGTTGCCAAATCCGTTAATGTAAACAGTATTGTTATTACTTGTTTTCTTATCGAAGAATTTATTTGAGTATTCTAATCTGCCAGATTCTTTGTTTAGTGGAATGTGGCTTAAAAAATCGTTTTTACTTACTACGGTGCTGTCAATAAACATAATCTTGGCTGTAGCAGGCATCAACTGTTTCATCAAATCAAGATTTATTGCTTTCTTATCAGATGTGATGCTTATGGCAGCTTTAGCCTTGACAACACGCTTTGCTGTTTGCGCATTTACAGTTAATATGGCTAGCATTGACGCTGCTAAAAGATATTTTGCTTTACTTTGCATTTTGTTTATTCCTTTATAATATAAGAGAAGTCTTTATCCTTCACACTTACAAAATTACAAAATAAATTTCAAAACGCCATAATAATTGTATAAATTGTTGTTTGAATTGTCTATTCCTACAAATGATGTTATACCTCAAGTGTTACAGTGAATGTACTACCGCTGCCTATTTGACTATCAACGGTGAGAGTGCCTCCATGTGCTTCTACGAAATCTTTAGAGATAGAAAGTCCAAGTCCACTTCCTTGTACCTTTGTACCCGGAACGCGAAAATAATGATCGAATATACTTTGGTGATATCTCGGATCAATACCTTTTCCAAAGTCACTTACATATATTTGTACGTGGGAGTTGTCTTGTTGCAGCGCACCTATTATTACGCGTGCATTTTCTTGAGAGTAGCGTATTGCGTTTGACAATAGATTTGTCACTACCCATGCTATTTTCTCGCTGTCAACAAACAATTTTGATATGTTATTATCTTTGGGGTATTCAACTTCTATAGAGATATTGAATTTCTCTGCTTGAACTCTATTTGCTTTTATAGCATAATCGATTAATTCAATAGGTCGTGTTATGCGTGGTTTCAGTTGCAATTTACCAGACTCAACCTGAGTCATGTTTAGCAGTTCGCTGGTGATGCTAAGTAATCTTTCACTATTCTGTTTGATATCATCAGTTAGCTCTGCCTGTTCGTTGTTTAGTATTCCAATGCGTGAGTCCTCAAGTAATTTTAGACTCATCATAATGGCAGCGATAGGAGTCTTTAGTTCATGTGATATAGTAGAAATAAAAGTGGTCTTTGCAGAATCACGTTCCTTAAATTCGGTCACGTTCTTAAGCATAATCATGTGACTCCTTTCATCTTTTTCGTTATTGCCTTTTTTATTTACTATTGTAATATACTTAACTTGGAAATAACTTTCTTTTTCATCAGAATAAATCTTGAGAGGTATTTCGTTTGTCTGCTTATTTAGAGATGTGGAATTGTCAATATTACTTTCCTTTTTATCTAAGTCTCTTATTAATTGTCTGAGTAAGTCATTGCTTATAGACAGTTGATTTGCTGAATGTCCAATAGCATCATTCCGTGAAATATTAAGTATAGAAAGTGC
>JGI20225J20221_1000833_pt1 | contig 42138 bp, 31 predicted proteins | sample BioMet4_FD_20221 | JGI IMG/M metagenome (IMG submission 20221)
CGCTTGCGAAACAAGTTGCAACAATCTTTCCGCTTTGAATTTTATATATACCCTTTGTCGTTTTAGCTATAGGTTTATCAAATTCGTTCGTTTTATATACACTATTTTGTCCGCAACGTTTTGAGAAAGGACCATAGAAATAGCAGTAAGTGCAACCATCGCTTATTTTATAACAACCTGTCCACGGTTCCCAATTCATATTACTGTGCAGCTAAAGGTGTAAAAAACTCTATTAAATTTTCTTCCGGGTCTCGCAAGTGAACAACTCTCATACCCCAGTCAGGCATATCAGTCGGCTCATTAATAAAGTTAATGCCTTTTTCTAAAAATGCTCGATAGGTCTCATCAACATTCTCTACTTCAAAAACAATCATTGATTTTTCCCTATAACCAATCGGCTGTATTTTTTCAACATTTCCAACAGCTGGAGCCATATAATCAGAAACAAAAATGGCAAATCCTTCAATCCCGTCTGCAACTTTAAATGAAGCATAGCATCCGTTTTCATCTCCCCAAAGAGGTTCAAATCCTAATTGTTCTGTGTAAAATTTAAAGCACTTTTTGTAGTCTTTGACTAATAATCTTACGTTACTGAATTTCATAAATATTCAATTTAAATTTGTTTTTAGATTGTTAATTATGACCAATCTGTGATCTATTGAGTTTTTGAGTGTATGGCGTATATTCAACTTCACATATTATTTTTAATCTATCCATGAGCTTCGTGTTACTAAGCTTAATTAAGTTGAATATTATGGGGAGCTATTAAAATAGCTCCCCATAATATTCAAAGTTATATAAAATATGATTAACATAAATATCCTAACAATACATCTATAATCTAAATACTATTATATACTCTTACCATCTTTTTTTTATTATTTTTCGCTGTGAGCTCTTTATCAATAACAAAAAGTCCCTTTTTATCATTTTTATCTAATTCACACTCTTGCAATAATATAAATATTAGTTTTTCATAACAGTCTACTATATCAGTCATTTGATCTGAATAGTTGAGTAAGTTCCTCATATCATGAATAATTGCATTTCTTAAAGCATACATATAATCCTGAAATTTTTTCAATTTTCTAATCTCCTTACCCATTGATGTAAATAATAATTCAACAGCTTCAGTAAAATCATTATAATAAGGACTTGACTGTTTTATATTATCATAAATTCGACTTATTAATTCTTTTTCTTTTGAGCAGTCTTGCAATTTTTCTCTTAACTCATTTTTAGAATATGTTCCTAGGTTATAATTAGATATAGTTGAAAAATAAATGTCATCAAATGCAAATGACATTAATATTTCTATCACTTGATAAAGAGAAATATATCTAAAAAAAGGATTTCTATTAGTTCTTAATATATCTGTATACAAATGTTTCAAAAAACTCATATAATAATACTTTTCATGTATCAGTTTTAAATTAACATTGACTAATGAACCATTTTCTTTAGCTTCTTTAAATTCACGTTCCATTAACTTAGAACAATACAAATCACCAAAATTGACAGACAAAGGATTGTCAAAGGTATAGAAGCCACTATTATATAAAGAAGGGATTATATAGTCAACTTCTGAAATAGAAAGAGAATCTTGCTTGTATACAAATAAAATTATAGATTCAGACAATATATCTGTTATTTCAAAATCAAACTCTTCTAATAGATTATTTTTGATGCAGAATGTTAATAGCTTACGAAATGCAACATTAGCATAATCTAATAACGAAGCACTCGATTCAGACAAATTAGACAAATAATTATCATCTGTATTACACAATAGATTTATCGGAATAATCCATCCCAATCTATTTTTATCTTTTCCACGATTAAGATTCACTTTATAGAAATCACTTTCTGCTTTAAAATAAGGACTACCCAGAAACAATAATCCATAATCATCTTCATTAAGATCACTTTGAGGTATATGTGAACGACAATTATAGATATCTCCATTATCCTCAAAAGAAATTTTATTATCTTTACAACTATATTTCATAATTAATTATCTCTATCATACGCTTGTTTTGCCTGTTTTACAGATGTAACGGCTGATAAGAAATAATCTCCTCTTTTATCAAAATAAATACGAAAGAAGTGATAAAAAAAGCATCTCTGAGCATTACCAATTTTTTTGGAACTTATTCGAATGTCATTTAGTTCAATCAATAAGTTCAAAATACCTTCATACAAATCCTCTATATTAAGTAAAGGAATATTACTTATCAAATCTTTAACATTCGTAAAAGCACCTAATTCTATTAGTCTGGATATTGCTGCTCCGAAACCAGTTAATGGTTGAGATTTATTAAAAATTGTAAAAGCATCCTTGCCAAAAATATTATCTTTAGCCCCTAAAGGAATTTCTGATACTATATCCTTAACACCAATTGCATTGACAACATGCCTCAAGAACAAAGTATAAGCTGACATTAAATCACCAAAAAGATCTGTTTCATTTCTTAGTTTTGACAAATTATCAAAAGATTTAATCGTTGACAAGAGCTTTTCTCTTGTAATTTGTAAATAATCATTCTCTAAAAACGAAGTAAAGGAGTCTATAGCATCACTAAATTTATAAAAACCAATTTTATTCAAGTTGGCACTTTCTGTATCTTTCACCAAACTAAAATCTGATGTATTCTGGGCATTAATCAAATCTGAATATATTATTTCTATTTGATGGCGTAGATTCATAGGAGTTTGCCCAGTATTCAATGTTAACATTCTATACAGGACTCCTTCTTTGTTCAAACCAAGATAAATTTCAACTCTTATTGGGTTGTTTAAAGCAGATTTGTCAATGTATTTTTTTTCTACATCTATGTATATATCTTGTATAGTAAATGTTCTTTGCAAACCATCCAATATAAAAATATTATCCTTATTTTCTTCTATAATTTTTTTTACATATTGTAAATCTTCTCTTTTTTCTTTTTCAATACCAATATTCATTGCTAAGACAATAGGAGGTATAACACATCCAGCTATAAGATCTTGTTTAAGAAGAGCATAAATTGTTTTTGAAGATCTCACCTTATTTCTTTGAAATTCATTATCAAGCATAGAACTTTTAATGAATTCATAATATTCAATTAACGACATCTCCATAATAACATTATAGGATTGAATCTTCTTATCGTAAATTGCAGATGATAGTATTTCCATATTTGTTTTACATTTTATATATCTGTAAATATACTTTTTACAAAAGTACCATAAATCTTTTGTAAATCAGAAATTATTCCTTACTATTTTTTACAAGATTAAGTCAATAGTAAAATATCGTTTCAGAATATCTTATATCTTAGAGACTTCCCGAGAACACATAGAAAATGAACAGATTAAATAATTTATCATACTAAAATTGAATATATAAAATTTAAATATCAGCTTGATAACTCCATTAAGAGAATATCAAACTGATCACAAATAGGCTCTGCTAATTTTACTCTTAACTGAAGCATTATATACCCATCATTAATTATATTTCCACAAATTGATCTAGCAATCTAGCACCACCCCAATAACAACTTGACTATAACCACATTACCCCCGCTAGATCAAATCAAATTGATCTAGCAATCTAGCGCTTTAACGGGTAAATCATATACAATCCAAAAAACTTATCACAGAAAAACAGTTGATAAACAACACCTTAACCAACCTACACAAGGATTAATAAAAAGCAAAGTCTACCCCAATCAGGACGAGACAAGGTGCTAGATTGCTAGATCAACGCTAGATCAAATTATTTTAATCTAGCACCTCTATCGCACTTATAAACAATAGCTTAAAGGCTTACTGCTAGATTGCTAGATCAATTTCGCAAAATTAAAATTTATGTAGTGATTCTGCAGGTTATAAAATCCTATTCCGGCTCTTCGAAAAGATGCGGCGAGAGGTTGCTCAAACTCCCGAGTGAGTTTTTTTATCTCAGGCGGGAGGTTGATGTAATATTGTACAAAACAATTATATCTTCTGTACAAAACAATTATATCTTTTGTACAGAAGAATGCATTCTTTTGTACAAGAATACACAAACATCCGGAATAGTTTTTGAAAAGACAAACCAGAGTTTTACTATACTCCGGCGTGGTATATCTTAAAACAACATGTAAACTTGCGCCTATTGTTCGACAATATTTTTATAAATAAAATTCGCCTATTAAATATTATTTATATTTGTATTTCTAACAAAATATAGCATCTATCTAGGTAAATAGGCTATTTAAATTGTATATAGAAATGTATTAATCCTGAAACCTTTTAAAAAATTATATGAAGAAATTAGTTTTAGCGGGAATGATGGGCTTGTTTACTTGTCTTCCAAGTCAGCTACTAAAAGCACAACCTGCTCCGTGTGGTGCGGTGCCCGGTCAGCGTCAGTTAAAATGGCAGGAAATGGAGATGTATGCTTTTATCCATTTCAGTATGAACACGTTTACGGATATGGAATGGGGATATGGCGACAAAGATCCTAAGCTGTTCAATCCTACTCAGCTGGATTGCCGTCAATGGGCTCGCATTTGCAAGGAAGCTGGATTCAAGGGGATTATTCTCACAACTAAACATCACGATGGGTTTTGCTTGTGGCCTTCTAAATACACCAACTATTCGGTAAAAGCTTCTCCATGGAAGGATGGCAAAGGCGATGTTATTGCTGAACTTCGCAAGGCGTGTGATGAGTATGGGCTGAATCTTGGTCTTTACCTTTCTCCGTGGGATCGTAATAGTGCGGTGTATGGCTCTCCCGATTATATTACTTATTTCCGCAATCAGCTAAAGGAGATTCTTACTAATTACGGAAATATCTTCGAAATGTGGTTTGACGGTGCCAATGGTGGAACGGGTTATTACGGTGGAGCCAACGAGCAACGAACCATAGACCGCAAGACTTATTATGACTGGCCNAATACNTATAAACTGGTTTATTCTCTTCAGCCAAATATTATGTTGTTCAGTGATGCAGGACCCGATTGCCGCTGGTGCGGAACGGANGAAGGNTGGGTNGGAGAAACAAACTGGAGNACANTGAGACGTGATGAGGTGTGGCCGGGATGGCCGCTGTATGAACAACTACGCAACGGACACGAAGATGGTAATTACTGGGTTCCGGCGGAGGTGAACACATCCATTCGTCCGGGATGGTTCTATCATGCTTCGGAAGATTCAAAGGTAAAAACNCCTCAGCAACTGGTTGAGCTGTATTATAACTCCATAGGGCGCAACGGTAATATGATTCTGAATNTGCCGGTNGATCGNCGCGGTCTTGTNAATGANATAGATGAGAAGTCTTTGCTTGAATTTGCACGGATTATCAGAAAAGAGCTTGCAAACGATCTTGCGAAAGGGAAAATGGTTACGGCTTCTAATGTTCGCGAAAAGTCTAAAAGTTATGCTGCACGCAATGTTGTTGACGGAGATAACAAGACTTACTGGGCAACTGATGANGGGGTAACTAATGCNACGNTGACTCTCGACTTTAAGAAGAACACTACTTTCAACCGGGTTTTGTTGCGTGAATACATTGCATTGGGACAACGTGTTAAGGCATTCACCGTTGATGCTTATCAGAATGGCAACTGGAAAGAGGTGGCCAAAGCAACAACCATTGGTAACAAACGCATCTTGCGTATTCCATCGACCACAGCTTCTAAAATTCGTATTCATATTACAGATTCGAAGGCTTGCCCTTTAATTTCTACATTGTCTGTTTACAATGCTCCGGTGGAAGCACAAAGCAACAATAGCCAAAAAGGTAAACTGAATATTACTAAGAACTGGAAGATTCTGAATGGTGATGCAACTGCTGCAGCGGCTATTGATGGTAATCCCGCTACCGTTTATATACAGCAAGGTAATCTGCCTCACGAATTGATCATCGACTTACAGAAAGATGCTCAGATTTCAGAGTTTACCTACACTCCGGATAAGAAGGCGGGAGCTAAAGGGGTGATCTTCAATTACAGATTTTCTGTTTCTGCCGACGGGAAGAATTGGGAAACGGTATCTGAAGGTGAGTTCTCGAACATAAAGAACAATCCGATTCCTCAGACTAAATATTTCCAGAAGAAAAAGGTACGTTTCGTGAAGCTTACGGCATTAAGTAATACGGATGGTACTCAAAAGGCCGGATATGCGGAAATAGAAGTAAAGTAATTTCTTTATTTCAAGCAAATCACTTGCATATATCACAAAATTTAGAGAACATTGCATCAATTTGTATATAAATGAAATATATTAAAACATGCCGTACATCCAAATGTTATTGAGAAGAACACTACTAATCAGTATAACAATACTTTGCGCCAGCAATTTATTTGCACAAACACAAGTTCAGAGTCTAAAGTTCCCCTCTATCAGTGTGAATCCCTTCTCCGACAGTTCCAGGCATTGGTACGGAATACATGATGATCATAATATCATTAATCCGTCACCCAACCAGCCTAAATACAAAGAGACGGAAGTTACAAAAATTGCAGATAACATTCTTCTTTATCAGCGGAATAACGGTGGGTGGCCCAAGAACTACGATGTACAGGCAATACTTACCCACAAACAAGCCGATAGCCTGGTAAATACCAAAAATATGGTTCATACCACCTTTGATAATTCAACTACTTATACTCATGTTGATTATTTAGCTAAAGTTTATACCCTCACACACATTGAGAAATATAAAGCCGCCTGTGAAAAAGGTATCAGATTTATTCTTTCTGCTCAATATCCCAATGGAGGGTGGCCACAATACTATCCATTGGAAAAAGGATATAGCAGGCGCATTACTTTCAATGATGGAGCATATATCGGAGTCATGGAAGTATTGAGAAAGATAGTCAGCAACGATGCAAATTACTATTTCATTGATAATAAATTGCGAAAGAAAGTTGTGACTGCTTATCAGAAAGGTATTGATTGCATCCTGAAAACGCAGATAGTCGATAAAGGAATACTTACCGTATGGTGTCAGCAACATGATGAACTAACATTGAAGCCAGCATGGGCCAGAGCTTTTGAGCCACCATGTATTTGCAATGGCGAAAGCGCCGGTATAGTGTTGTTCCTGATGAATATAGAGAATCCTGATAAAAAAATAATCCGTTCCATACAAGCAGCTGTGAAATGGTTTCAAGAGTCTAAAATCTTAAATACTAGGGTGGAAACGGTACAGGCAAAGCCTGAAAAATCACAGTGGAGGACAAGTACAACAGACAGAGTTGTTGTAATTGACACTCTGGCTTCTCCCATCTGGACCCGTTACTATGAAATGGAAACTGACAAACCGATGTTTAGTGACAGAAACAGTAAGATCCTTTACTCATTATCTGAAGTGAGCAGAGAAAGACGAAGTGGGTATGGATGGTACACTTATGCCCCACAAGAAGTGCTAAATAAATATCCTGTCTGGCAGAAAAAATGGGCGCCGGACGAAAATGTATTGAACAAATAAAACGATAAAGAATCACAGAAACCAAAGAGGCCATCTCAATCTTATTTTGAGATAACCTCTTTTCTTTTATAAAATCAAAATCCGGAAAATAGTTTTCTATTTTTTTAGCTTTCCGCTAATGCCATAGCCAAATGAGTCTGTACACCCTGATGATTAACATCCATAGCTGAAGCTTCTGATAACAGGTCTTTTGCTTTTTCCGTTTTTCCCAAACCTAAATATCCTAAGCCCAGCATATAAGTACAATGAATTTTATTCCGGAATGTGAGATCATCCTCCCAAATAAGTAAATCGGGTAATGATACTGCGAAATAATCCAGTTTGATGGTTTCAGATATATGTTGATTGCCATAAGAGATAAGGCGATTAAACCGGGTTTGTGCCTCATCATTCCGGCCCAGTTTGATTAATGCCAATCCCTGATAGAATATCTTATCCGGTTTTTGGTCGTTATAGAATATGGCAGCTGCCGGCTCAGTTATCCCAATTGTAGCCAGTTCCCAATACTTGTGAGCCTGAGCCATATCTCCCAATCCTTCAAATGCACATCCAAGGAAATAATGGAAATCATTTTCCTGTGCTCCATGCAATTTCCCTTCTCCCAAATTGTGAGGATATTCTAAGCACTGGTTTAATAAATCAATTGCCTGCAGATATTCTTTTTCTGACAGATATTGTTTGGCCAACTCAACCCTGCAAATCTGATATTGAGCAGGAACTTTTCCTTCCCCACCCTCCCATGGATGAAATCTGTGCGCATCTATCAGATCTTTTGCTTTGGCATAATTCCCGGTCTGATTGTAAAGAGTTGCACGTTCCAGATAAATATCATCACGTTGCTCCACAAGACTAAGGTGCTTTTCAAGAAAAGACAACCGTTCCTGATGCGGACGGCAAAGACGTTTATACAATTGGTCAAGTTCCATCAGAATACGTGAATCGGTGTTGTCTAGTGCAAAAGCCTTTTCTAAATATTCCAATGCCTTTTCCTCTTTATTTGCTTTATTGAAATAAGCCAGTGAAAGATTTCTAACGACTGTAGGGAATGAATCATCGAGTGCAACCGATTTCTCCCAACATGCTATGGCCTCAGAATATTGACGTTTGTCATACCATAAATTACCCAGATAATAAGGTGCTTTTGAATCTTCCGGATTTATCTTTTGCGCACATTCCAAAGCCAGAATTGCTTCCAAACGGTTAGGGAAACAAAACTCCGGAGCATGAGCTGCCGCTTTTTCAAATGCCGGTATGCACTCCTTTCCATCCAGATATAAACTCCAGCCCATATAATAATAGGTCATTGGCGTTGTTGGACATATTTTCGCACCTTCTTCCAATAATTGCACTGCCTCGGCATAAAAGCCCGCACCGATATAATCGAGTGCAATGACCTCATAATTATGAATCTCACCTCGCATCAGTTGGTGCATCTCTGCCAAAGCAGATGCATCATTTGTCACTAGATATTTTTCAAACCGGCATTCAAAATTGAATAAATCTACTTTTAACGAATCAGCGATTAATTCTAAAGCTTCACTGCTTTTACCCAAGCTCCTTAAAATAGCAGCTTTCAAAGCTCGTGCCTTATTATTGTGCCAATTGCGGACCAAAGATTTATCAACTTCATACAAGGCACTAGTCAAATTACCATTGATACAAGAGATCTGTGCACACGAAAAATATCCGGCATCCTGCATAGCGGCATTCCAACATGACTTATAGAATGCATCATAAGCTTGTTTGTTCTTTCCCTGAAGCTTGAGCGATAATCCCAGATTATAAAGCGGTTCACCATCGTATGGATTAGGATTGCGTTGCAATTGTGTATCAATGGCTGCTTTGAAGTACCTTTCCGATTCTGCAAATTTGCCCCGACGAAGTAACCATAGCCCCATTGCATTGTTGTTTCGCACGTCACTTGGATCACGCTTCAACGCTTCAAGATAATAATCTGTAGCATTGTAGGTAGCATGACGATATTGCTCTAAATGCAGGCCTGTAAGATATAATTGTTCGCATGTTGTTATTTCCTCTGGCAACAAAGCTGGTTTTGCTGCATCTGGAGTTGGCTTGCTATCAGCTTTCTCTGGATGCCAGCTGATTAATTGCTTGTCATTACTGTTCAGAATGGTAAGTTCCAATTCAGAAAAAGGAGTATCGCCAACTTCTACATTTCTGGTATAAACATTTTCAGGGCTAAGATCAACAACTTCATTTAAATATCCCTCTAAAATAACTCTTGCATTTTTTTGTACAGAAGTGGCAAACACTTTAATAATGGCTGTCGTTCCCTCTTTTTCAAGGTTAATAAGCACATCTACTGAGGCATTCTTTACCACGCCTAGTTCACGATAAGGCAAAAAGTACTGAGTGAATGTTTTCTCTTCATAGGGTTGCATCCAGGAGAAATCCGGTTGATTATCAGTAAAGACTCCAGCCATTAACTCTATATACGGTCCGTCTTCGTCGGTCAGATTGCGATCCCAGGCTTTCCCAAAATCTCCATTTCCCCAGGTCCATTGTTTTTTACCCGGCGAAACATGGTGATCAGCAACATGAAGCACTCCGGCCTGCGTATCATTTTCGTATCCACCCACAAAGTTATACTCCGAATTGATTGCCATATACGAAGTGGGAACCGGAATATTTTTATAGTTTGAGATATCTACTCCGGCGGAATAATCAATTTTGTAATACGTTCCGGTTGCTATTGGAAAGGTTGAAACATCACGTTTTCCATGGTCAAATACTGCATTTACATCTGGTGGAAACACCGATTGATAATGTTCATTAACAGCTACTGCCGGATTAGCCCACCATAAAAAGGTCTGTGGGAATGGCGTAGGATTATAAAGCTTGGCTTTAATTTCCAACACAGCTCTACCTGGACTTAGAGTAAAACCAGCCATACCTTTTTGATGGAACATTCTTTCCATTTCACTCACCCATACAGTTGCACTCCCATCTGCATTATGTTCTACCGTATAATCTACCGGCAAAAATGTACTTGGACGATGGTGCTGTGGCCAGTTAAACTCAATACCACCAGAAATCCATGGACCAGTCAACCCAACCAGAGCTGGCTTAATTACATGATTATAATAAATAAAATGCCGTTGTTTGATTTTATCATAAGCCATCTGAACACGTCCACCCAACTCGGGTAGGATCATTATTTTAATATATTCATTTTCAAGAAAGACAGCTTTATAAGTTTTATCTGTTTTTTCATCGGCAATTTTTTCAATCACCGGATATGGATACACTACCCCGCTACTTCCCTGGTAAACACGTTTCTCTAAAAAAATAGGATTCTTTTCCGGTTTGCCAACTTCATAGGTAGGAATAACTACATTCTCTTCCCAAACTTTTACTTGCATATTATTCTGTTTTTTTATTCAATTATGATATTCTGAATTACACTGGCTGGCAACGAAACTGTTGGATTAAACTGATTTCCAGCCATATAGTGAAGTAAACTTTGTTTAAGCTGCAAAGCCTCAGGTCTGTTTTGTATATTTTGACTTAAATCAATTCCAGAAACCAGCAACTTTCCTTTTCCTATCTTTAGTTCAAAAAGCAAGCCAAGTGGTCTGTTTGTAACCCAATCGTCAATTACACGAACAATAGGTTTAATTTCCGGAGAAAGCTTATCCAATAGTATGGCATTAGAATTGCTCATTGCATCCCACCACTCCCAGTTGCTATGATATTCTGTTGGAAAATCGGCTAATGCAGGATGTTCCGGATTACACAAAAGACCTAATGTATTAGGAGCCTGACCATGTGTCCACGCCGTATTCCAGAAAATGCTGGAGAAACCTATTTTTACCTTGCCACCAAATTCTGGTTTCAATGTTCCTTTTTTAAGAGTTAAGAGCACCGAGCCACCATTTTCCAGATATTTACGAGTAGCCGGATCTAAGGTGGATGCCACCTTTATTTTCTCAATACCTGCTATTTTTTCTTTCTGAGCCGGATAAACCCAAATGTCCCAAGTGTTAGAGAAAGAACCTACAGAAACTTCCAGAATGAGTTTTTCAGTTTTCTGTACTGAAACAAGCGGCACTGAGATTTGTCCCAGAGGAATGCAATTACCAAGAGCTATATCTGTCTGAGGTAATTTACCAGAGAAGATTGCTTTGCCGGACATGTCGCTAATCTTCCATGCAGGGGTGCATGCTACTAATGGAGCATCGCCATAATGAGCAACCTCAACACTTGTAGAAAGAGTATCACTATTTGTATAAATATGCTTTTTCAAACGAGCTAGTGGTACTGTTGAATTGCAAAAACGGCTATATTCTTTGGGTGAAATATATCCTTTTTCATCCCAAAAAGCATCTAAGACTCCAACCAAAGCTGTTCCCTGACCTGGGAAATCATGCAAATCAAGCAATTGAAAACCACCAAAGCTACGGGTACGCAAAGCTGCTTCAATATCTGCTTTGTAACACAACGCCTGCAATTTACCAGAGGCTAGCAAAAAACTATCAGCCAACTGAGCCATGCCATTTTCTGCTAATGTTTCACTAAATATTTCAAAATTCCGGGCACGTAAAACACCGTTGTATTTGGCTATTTCTTTAAAATTAGGATAAACGCACCATTGACCTATTTCATGGCTAACTACCGGTTGTTTGAATGATGCTATTTTTGAATTCCAATCATAATCTGAAGCAGGTGCAGCTTTATTGATTATACTATTCAATTCTTCCCCCCAAGCCTGAATCCGGGGATTTGGAGTACTCTGATAATCATTTTCATCTACGTTTGGCCAGCCTGATCCTGAAGTATAAATTCTTCTATGATCCTTATTTTTCCAGTAAGTAACAAATTTAGTGAGGAATTGAATATGATTCTTCCCAGCCGGTTCGTTACCATACAACATCAGACAGAATGAAGGGTGATTACCATAAGTTTCTACCATACGTTCACTCTCTTCATAAACATATTTATCAAAGGGCTTTCCATCACCAATAGTAGTGGATTGATTGGCCCAGGATGAACATTCCACCTGAAGATAAAATCCCAGCTGATCAGCAGCATCGAAAGCTACCTGAGGCGGACACCATGAGTGAAAACGCACATGATTTAAACCATGACTGCGACAGATGTTGAAAATACGCAACCATTCATTGATTTCTGTAGGAGGAAATCCTGTTTTAGGAAAAATGGCACATTCAAGTGTTCCACGCAGAAAAAGTGGTTTTTCATTGATTTTTAACTGTGTACCATCTGCTTTAATTTCGCGCATACCGAAAGGTGTTTGAAAGTTCTCTTCTACTTTCATTTTTGGTATGCTTAATGTAGCTGTAAATTGGTAAACATCAGGGTGAAATTCACTCCAAAGTTTCACATCATTACCCATGGGATATTCCAGTAGCAAGGTATCTACACCGACTGCCAGATCTATATTGAAGTCTTTGCTCTGAGACGTGGTTGCACCGGTTGCCAATAAAGTAATAGCTGCTTTTTGTCTTTTCTTCGTAGAATTTTCAATCCTGATTTTAGCAACAACTTTCTTTTGTTGAATATCGGGAAAAAGCTGAATATTTTGAATTGAAACCTTTGGGCGAGCTTCCAGATATAACTGCCCAATCATGCCATTCCAGTTGGTTTGAGTGTGGTCTGATATACTGTGTGAGTTTATTCCCGGATCAATTGTTTTAACGCGATTATCAATGCAAATTGAAAGGATATGTTTTCCCGGAGTAAGCTCTTTAGATAAATCGTATAAGTGTGGTGTACCCAATGAATTGCGCATACCCACCTCTTTGTTATCTACCCATAAGCGACTTTCCCAATGGCATCTTTCAAGAAATAACCTGATATTCTTATCTTTCCAATCCTTGGGTATATTCACTTCTTTTTGATACCAAGCTGCACCTACATAGTATTTTATGGGCTGTAACCAAAAAGGAACTTTTATATTTCCCGGCACACGGTATTTTGCATATTCTGGTTTGTAAAAATAACTACTATCCACAATTTGTCCCGTCCATTTGGTAGAGAGCGTTACATCAAAGCCTTTTCCATTTGTAGCCATCGATCCCGGAAGCGTTACAGTTTCAGGAAGCAATTTACCAAACCATTGTTCTACAATTCCCTTATCCTGGGCATCAATAGCAAATTTCCACTCGCCACTAAGGTCTATCTTTGGTTGAAAGACCTCCGACATAACAGTAAACGGAAACATTAGCACTAAGCTAAATAAAATAATAATTTTCTTCATTCAAATATAATTTTAGCTATACAACATTTTTATCAATAATATCCTTCCTCAAATAATTACATATTGCTATTTTTTAACCAATTCCTTTTCTATTTCTTCGAGAGATTTTCCTTTTGTTTCAGGTAATTTCATTAGAATAAATATAAAACCAATAAGACAAATGCCAGCATAAACCCAGAAAGTGCCGGCTGCACCGAATGATTTATTTAACAAAGGGAAAGTGTAGGTAAGAATAAAACAGGCAATCCATAATGTGAAGGTAGCTAACGCCATGGCTGCACCACGTATACGATTCGGGAAAATTTCAGATAGAATAACCCAGACAATCGGAGCTAACGACATGGCATAAATGGCAATTGCCATTACTACAAATGTCAAAACAGCAATTCCTTTCAGTCCAAGATAGAAAGCACTTCCAAGCAAAATATAATCAATAGCCAAGCCAATAGAGCCAAATAGCATAAGTTTTTTGCGTCCCCATTTATCTACCGTAAACATTGCAACCAATGTGAATATCATATTTACACTGCCGGTAATTACAATATTGAAAAGCGTATCGCTCACTCCATAACCTGCTGCAGTGAAAATTTCTTCAGCATAATTGAATACTGTATTTATTCCGCACCACTGTTGAAATACGGCCAAAAATATACCAATCAATAAAATAACTCCATAAGCTGGTTTGAATAGTGTTTTGAAATCTACCTTTTCGCTAATATCATCCAGTGTGGCTTGTATATTGTTCATTTCTTTGCGGGCATAATCTTCACCACCAATCTTTTTTAAAGTAGGGAATGCTTTTTCCGACTTTCCGACCTTTACCAGCCAACGTGGACTTTCGGGAACCAAAAAAGTTAGTAAGAAAAAAGCAATCGCCGGTACAGCACAGGCATAAAACATCCAACGCCATCCAATTTGTCCATTCCACGAAGCCTGAATAAATGCATCGGTAGCACCTTTAGGTACTTTGTCGGCAATCAGTAAATTAATTACCTGTGCCGCCAGAATTCCAATAACAATAGTCATCTGATTGAGGGAAACGAATCGTCCTCGCAAATGAGCGGGAGCAATCTCAGCTATGTACATGGGAGAAAGTGCGGAAGCCAAACCTATGCCAACGCCTCCTATCATGCGAAAAATAATAAAAGTGAAATAACATGCAGAAGATCCTGTACCCAAAGAAGCTATAGTGAAAAGGAATGCAGACAGCAATAAAGGTCGTTTACGGCCGAATTTGTCACTCACAATACCGGAAAGCACAGCTCCCAAAATACAGCCAACAAGTGCAGAACTCATAGCCCATGCCTGTAAATTTGCTGAAGAAGCAATTTCAAAAAAACGTTCGTAAAATGGTTTTGCGCCACCTATTACCACCCAGTCATAACCAAAGAGCAATCCTCCCATAGCAGAGACCATCGAAATTCCAAAGATATAAGCACCATTAAATTTTTGCATATTTTCATTTTTTAGGTTTACACTGCAAAGAAAGACCTAATCCGCAAAAACACAAATAGAATAAACAACTATAAGAATGGATTATTCTATTATTTATGCAATTAATAAAAAAATCTCATTATTTTTGAACGAAAATCAAAAGAACAACAACTGAAAGCTTGTCTTTGTTGTATTTAATATCATATATTAAGTATCATAACATTAGCTTATATTTAATTATAAATCAATAATTTGCAGACATGGTTAAAATAAAAAGCGGATTCATGGGTGAAAGAGCCATTGTATTACCTGCTCCAATTATCGAGGATCTAAAGAACGATGAGTTAGGCTGTTTGCTTCATATTACAGACATAGGATTTTATCCGAAAGCCGGTTTTCACTTTCGGAAAAGAACGAAAGAAGAGACTAAACAATATATTCTAATGTATTGTATTGAAGGTGAAGGGTGGTTTGAAGTAGATGGAATCCGCCAAAAAGTATTGACTCATCACTTTTTTATTATTCCTAAAGGAAAAGCTCACGCTTATGGTAGCAGCAATGTAAATCCATGGACTATATACTGGATTCATTTCGATGGAGAGAAAGCCAGATACTTTGCTGAAGGACTCGACAAGCCTATACTGATTTCACCCGAAAAAGACTCTAGAATTGAGGAGCGTCTGCATTTATTTGAAGAGATATTTTCTACATTGAGAAATGGATACAGTAAAAACAATCTCAACTATAGTATTACCTGTTTATTCCATTTTCTAGGGTCATTGAAGTTTATGGGAGCTTACCGTGAAAGCCTGTCTACAAATCAACAACCTCGTGACGTAGCCGACGAAGCCATTCACTTTATGCGGGAAAATATTCGCAAGCGTCTTACACTGAAAGAAATCTCGGACTATGTAGGCTTCTCTTCATCTCATTTTTCTATGTTATTTCAAAAAAAGACAGGCTGTTCACCTTTGAACTATCTTTCACAGCTCAAGATTCAGGAAGCTTGTCATTATCTTGATTTTTCAGACCTGAAGATTAATCAGATTAGCTCAATGATCGGTTTTGATGATCCATTTTATTTTAGCCGTATATTCACAAAAATAATGGGATCTTCTCCTTCTGAATACCGCAGTAAAAAGAAAGGATAAAAATCCCATAATAGTATTATTATAGAGTAAAAAATTGAAATAGAATTTATACTGTGATCTCTGTTTTAAAAACAACCACAGCATCACCTTTTATCTGGATTAAACTTGGCTTATAATCTTCAAATTTAACCCTGACATTCATCATTCCAAGTCTATTTATAGCCTCTCCCTGTCTGGCTTTAAATTCAAAAGCATCATTTGTTGTCCTGACTATATTATTTTGAATCAGATATCCACCTAGCGGCCCATTTGCATTACCGGTTACCGGGTCTTCATTTATTCCAATGGCAGGAGCAAACATTCTGCCATAAGTTAGTACATCCTTGTCATCAGAATCAAAGGTAAACACAAAATATCCATTGCATTTTATATCTTGGCTCAAATTTGTCAATTCATTTAAATCTGGTGTAAGTAGGTTTAACTTTTCACGACTGTTTATTCCAATCATGACCTTTGAGTGTCCAGTCGATGCTATTTGAATAGGGCAATTCTTGTTTAAGTCATTTGCCTCAAGTCCCAACGCTTTAATCATTCTTTCAGATGTAGCCTCATCAAAGGTATTACTAAGAGTAAACTCTCCTTGTGTCATTATCACCTGATAATCGCTATTGTTTTTGATTATTTCAAAGGGAAGAACACCTACATTGGTTTTCATTTTTAGTACGCACGAGTTTAGGTTTCCTTCCAAGGCTTTAGCATACATGGCAGCTATCGTAGCGTGCCCACAAATAGGAACTTCGCTCTTTGGTGTAAAGTATCGTATTACACCATCATAATCAGCACTGTCCGACTGAAAAAGAAAGGCTGTTTCTGAATTATTCAATTCTCTTGCAATCATCTGCATCTCGCAATCATTCAATCCATCGGCGTTAACTACTACTCCGGCCGGATTACCTTTAAACTTCTCTTTTGTAAAAGAGTCAATCTGATATACTATTAATTTCTTCATGCTGATAACTTCGTTTTATGAAATAAATTTCGTGAAAGGTCATTTACAACAATAGCTTTATTCCTGTTTTTGCAAAGGTCTGAAAGTTTTTGCAAAAACAGGAATAAAGCTATTTAAATTAAGTAAGAAGAATTGCTATCTGACAAATATCATTAAAAAACTAATAATTGATAACGAATTCATCTTTAGGGTTTCTTACTTTTTTCATTTTTACAAGCCAATCATTCTCAGTATCCCGGTATCCAAGTGGTAATAGAAGAACACTCTTCAATCCTTTTGATTTAAGATCAAGCAATTCGTCCAGTTCCTCACCAACAAAACCTTCCATTGGTGTACTATCTACTTTTAACTCAGCAGCCTGAGCTATGGATAGCCCTAAACCAATATAAGCTTGTCTTGCTGTATGCACAAAATTTTCTTCAGCTGATTGCGTCAAATAAAGCGCTCTGAGTTTATCTGTATATGATTTGAAGCGGCCTCTTGGTAGACCTCTTTGGTCTGTTGTATAATTATAGATATTATTAATACGCTCTTCAGTATAGCGGTCCCATGCAGCAAACACAAGCAAATGAGAGCAATCAGCAACAATCTGCTGGTCCATTGCAATTGGTACTATTTTATTTTTCAGTTCCTGATTGGTTATTACTATCACTCTGAATTGTTGTAATCCTGAAGAAGTAGGTGCCATGCGGGCTGCTTCTGCTATTTTATCTACATCCTCTTGTGCTACCTTTTTGGTAGGATCGTACTTTTTTGTGGCATAACGCCATTGTAAATTTTCTAATAATGACATATTCTCTCTTTTTTATTTGTTCTGATAACAAACAAATATACTACAAAGAAGTTCATATAAGAACTACACGACCATACTATTAACTTTCATAACCATTAAATAGCAGTCTTTTACTTCTCATTTACTCTCTACACAAATTCAGTTATCAAAGGGTTTGTTTTTCTATATTTAAGGTCATAATTCCGGAATCAATATCTAACAGAATATTTTGTTTTGATAATTACTGGGAGAAAGTCCCACTTCTCTTTTAAAATATTTCCCAAAGAAACTTTGATTCGGGAAATTCAGTAAATAAGAAATCTCCTTCACACTGTTTCCCGAGTTCTGAAGAAGGCGCTTGGCTTCATGAATCACAGCATCTGTTATCAATCTATTTGCTGATAATCCTGTAGTTTCCTTTATTAATAGAGAGAGGTGTTTAGGAGAAATACAAAGTCTATCAGCATAAAATTTCAAATTTCTTTCTTCACGTAAATGTTGGTTTACCAATATAAAAAAGTCTTTGCAAATTTTATTTTTCCGGTTAAAAGAGCTCGACTTACAAAGATTCTTTGCGACAGGGCTGCTTTTTGCGTAAGCATTCAATATCTCAATATAAAATACTGAGACTAAGTTCAAAAGCTTTTCCTTTGTAAATAAATCATCATTATTATTAGATAATTCATCCTTTATCAATTCAAAAATCTGATTGATTTTTCTTAAAACAAATTCTTCAGAGTTTAATTCGTTATCTTTAACCAACAGCTTATCTTTACTTATAACAATTGGTATTTGCAGCAATTCAAAAAAATCAGAAGACAATACCATAAGGTAACCCTCTATCGGTGATAGACTAAAATCCAGGCTTAACATCTTTCCCGGGGGGATAAATGCAATATCTCCTCTGGATAATGAGTAACGATGAGCGTCAGTCATTAGATTTAAAGATCCGCTATTAACAACTATAATACAAAAAGTATCTGTCATTTCATGGAATTTACTATAAGATGCATTCTCTTGCAAATAATAAAGAGCAAATTCATTGCAGTGTTTTCCAACAACAGGTAACTGAAATGAAAAGCCATCAATTACTGATGACTTTTCGTTTGACTTATTTATCATTTTACTATCCATAATATAATGCATATTCAGGAATTATAATTGCAATCATTTTTATTGAGATACAACCACTTCCTCTTCTTCCATTAAAGTTTCCTTGATGTGTTCTATAGCCCGGTTCTTTCTGTAATGGCGGAAACGAGCCGTTAACTTATCAAAGATATAATATACAACCGGCACTACAACCAAAGTCAATATCATGGAACTAGCCAATCCTCCGATAATAACCCAGGCCATACCATTTTTAAACTCAGCACCGTTACCTGAAGCCATAGCAATTGGTAACATACCAAATATCATGGCGAAAGTGGTCATCAGTATTGGACGTAAACGCTCTTTTCCTGCTTCTATGAGTGCATTGAAAGTATCCATACCTTTATCACGGCGCATGTGGTTGGTAAAGTCTACCAATAAAATAGCATTTTTGGCTACCAAACCAATTAATACAATCAATCCGATGATACTGAAAATATTCAGGTCATTCATTGTTAAGGCCAGAGCCAGAAAAGCCCCGATTAATGACAACGGAATAGAGAACATCACAATTATAGGATCCAGCAAAGAATCATAAAGCACTACCATAATCAGATAAATTAATACGATTGCTGCCAGGAATGCATATCCCAGACTACCGAAAGCATTAGATTGCTGTTCCAACATACCACCTTCTTTCACAGTAATTCCTTCGGGGATTTTTCCCTGAATCTTTGCAGATATTTCTGCCCCAACGGTACCGGAAGAACGGCCGGCTACATTTGACTTTACGATAATTGATGGTATTCTGTCTGTACGCTCCAAGGCAGACGGTCCTAATCCAAATGTGATGTCAGCAAATTGATTCAGTTCAATGAGCTTTCCATCTTTATTCATAAATGTCAGCTTAGACACATCATTCGCTTTTGTCTTATCAAACTTATCAATTCCCACGCGGATTTTATATTCAAAATCACCTTCGGTATATTTCAGATCATCGTTTCCGTTCAATGCTACACGAAGAGTGGAACCAACATCAGACGAAGACAATCCCAAAGTAGCCATTTTATCGCGATCAAGTTTCACCTTTACCTCCTGGCGAGGATCATCAATGGATAGTTTTGCATCGTTCGTTCCGGGAGTATGACGAACTGCATTCAATATCAATGTGGCTGTTTGCTGCACTTTCTCAAAATCGGTTCCCTGCACAATAAATTGAATTGGTTCCGTAGTGTCTCCGGAAACACCTTTAACACTAACCCGTGCACGAACTCCGGGAACCTGCATTATTTCAGCTTTCAGTTTCTGAGCAAAATCATCAATGCTTACTGACCGTTTCTTTTTATCTACCAGTTTTACATAAATGGTACTAACATTATTCTTTGTGTTACTGCCCGATAAACCAATATTGGTATATATACGTTCCACTTCAGGTAGCCGACTTATTATTCTCTCAGCTTGCATGGTAGCCTGATTATTCTGGAAAACAGTTACCTGGGGATCCATATCCAAGGCTACAGTTAACTCTCCCTGATCGGTATTAGGCACAAATGAAAAGCCTATAAACCCGGCAGGAATTAAAGAAAATGAAGCTATCAATAAAACAAGTGTAACAAGAAACACCGTCACTTTATGCTTTAATCCTTTAACTAAAACCCCAGAATATATCTTTATTATTGATCCGAAAGTGCGCTCTGCTAAGCGGGAAAAGCGACCAGATAAAGTAGACTTTGTATCATCTGATAATTTACCGAAACGAGACATCAACAATGGTGTTACCGTAAACGAAACAAACAAGCTTGAAAGAGTTGCTATAATAATCGGGAATGCAAACTCCCGCAAAATGTTTCCTATTAATCCGCCACTAATAGCCAGTGGCAAGAAAACCACCACGATAACAATCGTAATCGCCATACAGGTAAACATAATTTGTTTACAGCCTTCAAGTGCAGCTTGCCATTTCGATTTTCCGGCTTCCATATAGCGGAACATATTCTCAATCACCACTATGGAGTCGTCCACCAGAATACCAACAACTAATGACAAAGCCATTAATGACATCAGGTTCAGAGAAAATCCCATGATGTACATAACAATAAATGACGGAATAATTGAGAGCGGAACTGCAATCATCACAATCATCGCACTGCGCAGGTTATGCAGGAAGATAAAGCAGACAATTGACACAATAACAATGGCCAGGAATAAGTCGAAGACTACCGCATTAGCCGAGGCACGGGTATAAACAGAATCATCGGAAGCTATCTCAAACTTCACTTGATTACTTTTATATTCCTTCTCAATAGATGCCAGTTCGGCTTTAACCAAATCGGCAACCTTTACCGCATTTGCATCCGATTGTTTTTTAATAGCAATACCAATGGCATCACGACCATTAATTCTGTTAATCAGTTTTTGTGTGGCAATACCATCTTCCACTTCAGCCACATCCATAACTTTCACTTTTTCACCGGTAGATGTTGTCTTTATTACCGTATTCCGTAGTTCATTGAGGTTTGAATATTTGGCAGCCAGACGAACAGAATAAGTTAAATTGGTGTTCTCTACATTTCCGGCAGGGATTTCCATGTTTGCCGTTTGAATAGCTTGCAAAACCTGTAACGGAGAAATATTATAAGCTCTTAGCTTATTTGCATCCATATTCACTTTAATCTCGCGTTCATTTCCTCCGGTCATTTTTACAGAACCTACTCCGTGAAGCTTTGCTAATTGAGGTTGTATCCTGTCTTCCACCAGTTTATAGAACTTTGTTGAAGGTAATGAGGCTGAAGCAGCAATATTCATAATAGGTGCTTCGTCAAGAGAAAGCTTGTCAATGGAAGGATCTAAAATTCCTGTTGGCAGATCAGACTTAAGTACATTTATTTTCCGCTGTGCATCCTGAACAGCTTGGTTAGGATCAGCACCATCGTTTAATTCAATGGCAATGACGGAGACACCTTCCATGGAAGTTGAACTTATCTTTTTCAGATTTTCAAGCGTGGAAAGAGCATCTTCCATTTTCTTTGTTACTGAAGTTTCTACTTCCGATGCACCGGCACCCGGATAAACGGTTTGAATGGTGAGCATCGGCAGCTGAAACTTTGGCAGCAGGTTCAAATTAAGCATATTGTAACTAACCAACCCGCCGAGAGCCAGTACCGTGAAAATCACTACGATTAACAGCGGTTTCTTTAGAGATGTTTCTACTATTGAAGGCATAATTTCTAATTTTAAAGATTAAGAACAGATTAATACTCACACTAATTCTTAATGACCGAAACATGTGCCCCGTCCATCAGGTTAATTTGTCCGTTAACTACCACCTTATCGCCTTCTTTTAAACCTTGCAACACTTCTATGCGACTCTCATAATCCTTACCAATATTGATTTTAACCAGTTTCGCTATACCACCTTCCACAAGATACACTGAGGGTTCTTTTACACTGCTTACAATAGCATTTCTTGGAATGAATAAAGCTGGCTGTCTTTCGCCCATATTAATTGAGGCACTTACATAGGTTCCGGCCTTAAGCGGATGTTGTTTGCTGTTGGGCAAAGAAACCTCAACAGTATAAGAATGGGTATTATCACCTTTAGGACTCAGATGAGCTACCTTCCCGCTGAAAGCCACTCCGGGATAAATTTGTGTATTTACGGAAACCGGCTGACCACTTTTCAGGTTATACACATTGAATTCCGGAACTGACAGAATTACTTTCAGGTTAGAGATATCAGCTAACCCAGCTATTGGAGTAGACGCATTGACATATTTACCCAAATCTATTTCGCGAGATGTGATGTACCCGCTGAAAGGCGCTCTGATATAGGTATCTTCCAATTGTTTCTGAGTTTGTTTTAATTGAACTTTTGCATTTTCATAAGCCACTCTGATATCTCTTAACTGAGTTTCAGAAACAGCATCTCCGGTTCGCAATGTTTTATAACGTTGCAAATCTTCCTGATATTTGTTATAATTGATTTTTGCATTTTCTACAGCCAGCTTGTTATATGTATTATCCACACGGGCAAGCACTTTGCCTTTGGTTACATAATCGCCTAGTTTAAAATAAATGTTTGTAATCTCACCGCTGGCTTTTGATGCAACCATTACTTCCTGACTAGCCTCAACAGTTCCGGTGATACTAATATCTGACTCCGGTGTCTCTTTCTGCACATCAGCAACACTTACAGTTATATTTTTAGCTTCTATTTTCGCTTCTTTTTTACTATTAATTTCGTGTTTGTTCGCTGCCAGTTTCCAAGTCATAAGACCTGCAAGAACAATAAATACAATTGATATTATAACTTTCTTTTTCATGACTATTTTCTATTTCTGATTTTTATTATTTAACCCAGCCTCTAATCTCACCGTTCAAAGACATAATTTCCAGTTCAGCTTCCTTGAACTTATAGAGTGCATCCAGATATCCTGATTGCGCATTATTAAGTGCTACTTCGTCCTGCAGCAAATCATTCATAGTAGCAATGCCTTCCTTATATTTAAGAGATGTTTCCTTATACACTTGTTGTGCCAGATCAATGTTATTTTGCTGACGCTCCACNGTTGTTTTGCTGTTATAATAATTATTCATCGCATTTTTATAGTCAGCCGAAAAATGTTTTTTAGTATTATCCAGGTTCAGACTACTCTTTATATAGTCGGCTTTTGCCTGATTGTATTTCGAGCGTTTCTGGAAACCGTCGAAAACAGGAATCGTTAGTTTTAGCCCAACGTATGATGAATTGTACCATTTATTTGCCGCGCTATTATTGAAATAATCCTTAAACTCATTTCTCATTCCCTGATAGCCAAATTGACCGAATAATGCCACACTGGGAATGTAACCTGCATTGGCCAGTTTTTGATTTAACAAGGCAACATCCTTTTGAGCTTCCAGTATTTGCACATCAATATGATCTGAGAAGTCAATATCATTAGCAGGCAAGGCAGAAACCAAAACCATATCAGCACTATCAGTCAGCTGTACCACTTTATTGAGCGGAATTTCCAGCGTATACTTCATCATATTAAGTTGCTGTTCATACAATGCCTTTGTGTTGTCAAGCTGCGTTTGGAGGTTCTGCACAGAAACCATTATCCGGCTGTAATCCACCTTTTTGCCCAGACCATTATCTACCTGTTTTTTAGTAATATCTGTCATCCTTTGTGTACGGGTAATATTATCTTCTATCAGTCTTTTCTTTTTTGCGGTAGTTTGTATCAGAAAGTAAAGTTTGGCCACTTCCTTAACAATCTCTTCCTTTGCCTTTTGCACTCCCAGCTTTGAAACATATTCACCTTTCTTTGATAGTTTGAGTGCTGTCAGCGCTGTTTGGTTATACAACACCTGATTGGCAGATATATTTGCCGACGCACTATATTGTACTCCCATTGTGAAAGGAATAGTAGTTCCGGGCTGACCAAGAAAGTCGCCCGGTATCACTGTCACGGCTAGTTTTGTGTTATCCTGAAACGTTCCACCAATTTCAACCTGTGGAAGTAAAGAAGAACGAGCCTCATCTGTTTTCTGACGACTTTTCTCCTTATCCTGAATTGCCTGAGAAACATTAATATTCTTTTCCGCCGCTATTCGCACACACTCTTTTAGTGAAAGAGCGGTAACCCCACTTTCCTGGGCAGAAAGATTTGCAATGCAAAGCAACGTAAATATTGCTGTTAGAAATTTCACTTTCATCCTCATAAATGTTTTTATTATATACTTCTTTAAATTGAGCACAAAAGTGATACAGATATGGAATAGTTTTATTGGTCCATTTCAACTATTATTTGTCCAAAACATGCATAATTGCAGTTTATCACTTTTTGCACAGTCCATTTCAAACAAATATTTGCTTATTTCGTGCATCAGTTTATAAAAAAGAGATACATTTGTGTGATATAATATTTCTTGTATGGATACATTAAATGTAAGTTTCGAAAATATATTGGATGCAAAAGATACGTCAGCCGAGGCTTTCGGTGATGATGTAATTGTTTATCATATAAAAAACAGAGAAGAGAAACAACCACTAAATAATTCTCCTTCAATAAGAATAGATGCTGTGTTTTTCATTGTCTGTCAATATGGCGACATATCGTTTACTGTTGATTATAAAAATTATCGCCTTACAAAGGGAATGATATTATCACTGAGTAAACTTCATATTTTAGACGATATTCGTATTGGTAAAAACTTTGAAGGATATGCCCTTATTATCTCAGATAAGTTTGTGCTGTCTATTGTTGAAGATATGCAAATCATAAAGAAACTTACAACATCAAGCCGTACAAGCCCTTTACTGATGCTGGATAATGATAAGTTGCAGCTTATCACAGATATTATGGAACGGATAAAAAGAGGAATAAAAGCAACAGACCATATACTTCAGAAAGAGCTGATTAAGAATGAAGTAAGCAATTTTATTCTGGAAATTGCAGATATCACTTATAAAACAAAACTTGAAAACAAAAATGAGAATGATACCTACAAGGAGAATTCACAGGATAGCATTATCCAGAATTTTATAATGCTGATTATGGGGCACTGCAAAGAACAGCATGAAGTTTCGTTTTATGCAAAAGAATTGTGCATTACTCCCGGACATCTTTCAAGAGTTTTAAATACTTTCAGCGGTAAATCTGCTATGAAGTGGATCAGTGATGCACTGATTTCAGAAGCAAAGATATTGCTCCGTAAACCTGATATTAATATTCAGCAAATATCGGAAGAACTTCATTTCGGAGAGCAATCATCGTTCAGCAAATTCTTTAAGAAGCATACAGGAGTTACTCCTATTGAATATAGAAACAATATGCTCAGAGAAAAATGATAAAACATAAGCAAAGCTTTGGAAAGCATTGAGCTTTAGTTGATAAACCATTGGCCTATAAATTCAATTTATAGGCCACTAATTTTATAAAACATTATTATTCTGAGACCATTGCTTTATTCAGCTCTTCAATAAACTTATAATTCACAATCACTTCACTAACATCTTTTCGCTTTGAATAGGCCACTGGCTTTGCATATCCTATACGCATAAGTATCATAGGATATTCATGATTGACAGGGAATTCGGAACGTATTTCTGATTGCAGATCCGGAATCTCACAAGGCTGATTTATGTAAGCATTCGCAATTCCGGCTTTCGTTGTTTCTAGCAGGAAATGTTCCATGCAACGACCTGTATTAATCCATCCCTGAATGGTATTTTCCTTAGCGGTTATCAGCACAATATGTGAAGATGAATTAATCTTTGCCATATCTGCATTATTCTGTTTCGTGCTGTTGAGAAATGAATTCATTATCGGTTTGGAAATAAACGATGGCATATTGGGCGCACCAAAAGTAGCATAGCTCAGTCCGTCATGTGTTTTTTCTGATTGTCTTTTGTTAAAGCGAATCCATGACTTCAATTCCGTGGTGAAAAGGTTATCGTTCATTTGCAGAATGTTTCCCTCTTTCACATACTCTTTCAAAGAATCAAAAGGGACGGTATTCTTTTTCCACGAATAAATGGATGCTTCACCTGTGCCACACTTTTCGATAATGCTTTTTAAAGTGGAATCAGCGACTTCTTTTCCGTTATATTTTGAACGGTTCGTTTGTCTTTTCGCTATTTCCTCAAATAGTGCTTCATCTTCGATAGTCTGTTCTTTTTTCAGCTCAACAGTAATTGTACCTTCATTGCTTACAGAAACAGCAGGCAAGTATTTCATGTGGCGGGCTGCTATGCAAAGATTTTCCGTTGCACATCCCAGACTGATAAAAAGCTCCCGATGATTGCTGTCGACTACCGGCAAAGCTCTTTCAAAGTTTGGGTATATAATAATTCTGTTACTTTCTATCTTAAATTTCCAGGGTTGAGTATTGTGCCCTGAAGGTGCTTTGATTGCTTGTTCTACCAAAAATATAAAATCCTTGTTTTGAGCATACATATTGTTCATACCAATCACTCCTAAAATTATTATTATAAAAATCCTTTTCATTGCTTTAAGTTGTTTATCCATAAATCTATAATTGTATCGATCCCTTTTGCCAACTGCTCCCAACCAGCATCACTTTGTATGGATATACCATTGTACACCGGACACAACTCTTCAAGCATTGCCAGATAACTTATAGATGCCGATAATACACTTGCCAGAGCAGCCACCTCATCCTGAGAAACGGCCGCCAGTTTACTCATTACCTCCACCAGCCGGGATCCATTCTTTTCTCTCTGCTCGCGAAGAGTTGCAGTAACCGGATTGTCTGTTGAGAGTTCCCATCTGCACAATCTTCTTAGCGCCACATCTTTACGCAACTGGTAAATCTGCTGCCTAAACATCTCTTTCAGAAAATCGCCCAGATTATTAATCTCAGGAACAGCATCAGTGGCAATATTTATCCAGTAATCATATTTAAGTATGTACTGCATAATAAGCTCGTCAATAGAACCAAAGTAGCGGTAAATCAACATTTTTGAAATATTAGCCCGTTGCGCAACCGCATTTATGCCTACCTTTTCAAATCCGCATTCAGTGATTATCTCCCCTACCGCATCCAGAATTTTCTTTTCCGTCAGATCTCTGTTTTTAATCAGTGTATCAGTTTTATCCATATAAATATTCGTTGTTACTTATCGGTAACAAAAGTATGTTACTAATTGGTAACAACAAAATATTATCGCAACTTATTAAGGAATTTTATCTATTTTATCATTAATAAACAATTAAATATTATTTGTAAGTTTCCACCAGAACCCGGTCAATTGCTTAGTTTCCAGATTCATATTTACTATTTTAATACAGAATTAGTCACAGGAACAGGAAAAAAATCACAAGAAGTCGCCAGTTCTAACCACATTTATTCTGTAGATAAAGATTTTTTATACCTTTCGAGCTCATGAATATCTTGTAAATACTCTAAATTTGGGCAAAATTTGAAAGATGAAAGAAAGAAAAAATAATAATTCCGGTTTATTTGCTCTACTAAAACCTTACGCAAAGATGAATAGCTGGATGCTTTTATTCGCTTTGCTAAGCAATGTTATCAATTTAGTACTACCCAAGATTATATCATATACAATTGATAGTTTGTCAAAAGGAAGCATCAATTTTAAACTGATTGCAGCGGCATTTCTTGGAGCCTCATTACTTATCAGCATATTTACCTTGCTGCAAAATGTTGTTCAGACATACACCTCAGAGAAGGTAGCCAAGGATGTCCGGCAGAAGTTATCTGACAAGATTCTGCGACAAAGCTATGCATACATACAACAGGCAAATCCATCGAAGTTACTCACCAACCTGACTTCGGACATAGATTCCATCAAGCAGTTTGTTGCTCAGGCTGTGGTATCTATTGTATCCTCCATATTCATTATTATCGGCGTTATTGTACTGTTATTCAGCATCAACTGGCAACTGGCTCTGGCTATTCTGATCATCATTCCTGCCATCTCGGGTTCATTCTATTTCACGATGCGCAAGGCAAAGCCAAAGTTCAAGAAGAGCAGAGAAGCCATTGACAAGCTGAATCTGGTTATCAATGAAAGTATTCTGGGGTCGATGCTTATACGCATAATGAATGCACAGCAAAAGGAATATAACAAATTTATCAGTACCAACGGTGAAGCCAGAAATATAGGGCTCTCAATTGTGGCTTTATTCTCTACCCTTATTCCTATTATTTCATTCATTGCAGATGCTTCCATACTTATAACGGTATTGTTGGGAGGACATTTTGTAATAAGCAGCAGCATGACTTTAGGTGATTTTGCTGCATTCAACAGTTATCTGTCTATTCTTTTCTTCCCTATTATGGTGATAGGATTTATGAGCAATATTATTGCACAGACATCTGTGTCATACAAAAGAGTAAAAGAAGTGCTCGAAGCTCCCGAAACTGTTGAAGAAGGTAAGATTACAAATGATATAATCGGAAACATTGAAGTGGATGATATTTCGGTGATATATAACGGAAAACCTGCTTTGAAGGATATTTCTTTTTCGGTAGAGGCAGGCAGTCGCACCGCTGTTATTGGTCCAACCGCTGCAGGAAAAAGCCAGTTACTCTATGCATTAACCGGATTGATTACCCCGAACTACGGAACAATTAGTTTTGACGGGAATGTTGTCAGTCAGTACAATGCAGAGACATTTCACAGTCAGGTGGGATTTGTCTTTCAGGACAGTATTATTTTCAATATGAGCATTCGTGAAAACATTGCTTTCAGTAATCAGGTTACAGAAGAATCACTGGAAAAAGCTATTGATACAGCCGAATTGAGAGACTTTATCAATACACTACCAAACAAGCTTGATACAATGGCGAGTGAACGGGGAACGAGTCTTTCTGGCGGACAGAAACAGCGGATTATGCTGGCACGTGCGCTGGCTCTTAACCCCAAAGTGTTGCTTTTAGATGATTTCACTGCCAGAGTAGATAATAAGACCGAGAAGAAAATATTAAAAAATATCGAGCGCAATTATCCTGGAATTACACTTATATCTGTAACACAAAAGATTTCGTCTATAAAAGATTTCGATCAGATTATTCTTATTATGGAGAGTGAGATGATTGCCATAGGAACACATCAGGAACTTATAACCAACTGTCCTGAATATATTCAGATATATAATTCGCAGAAAAGTACCAGCTATTATGAACTATAAATTATCAAATACAGAAGAGCAGAAAAGCATCACCCAATTTAATTACAGAAAATTCTGGGAGTTGCTGAAAGATGAGAAAAGAAGCCTCATTATCTGCACCATCAATATTCTTATTAATGCCGTACTTAATATGGTTGCCCCTTTTCTGATAGGTATTGCAGTAAATGAATATATGCAGACCAAGCAGTTCAACGGGGTTCTTACTATTTCATGTTACTTGCTGTTAATCTATCTCGGAGTACTTGCCACCGGAGCTATTCAGGGTAAGGTGATGGGTGGCGTTGGGCAAAGGATGCTCTTTAAAATCCGTAACCGTCTTTTCTGGAAGTTGCAGGAGCTGCCTGTCGACTTCTTCTACCAGAATAAATCGGGCGACCTGATTTCAAGGATAAACAACGATACCGACAAACTAAATCAGTTCTTCTCGCAATCGCTTATTCAGTTTATGAATAGTGTATTCTTCATCGCAGGTGCTGCGGTAGCATTGCTATGCATCAACTTTAAACTGGGAGCTACGGCTCTGGTTCCTGCCATTGTCCTTTGGGGATTTACCAAAGCTTCTTCCAAATGGGTGAAAAAGAAGAATGAAATAAGTATGAGAACAATGGGCGATTTAAGTGCTGAGGTGCAGGAGAACCTTACAAACTTTAAGGTGATTACTGCATTCAACAGACGCGATTACTTTAAAAAGAAATTCGATGATAGTAATGAAAAGAACTATCAGGCCTCAGTAAAAGCCGGACTAGCTAATACTCTGTTTCTGCCTATCTATGGATTTTGTTCCAACATCGGACAATTTATTGTGCTTGCCTTTGGTATTTATCTTATCATGCAAGGACAATTTACAGTCGGTTTCCTAATCAGTTTCCTTACTTACATAAATTACTTCTATGACCCATTGAGACGTATTGCCGCATTATGGACAAGTTTTCAGATTGCACTGGCAGCTTGGGACCGAATTTCACACATACTTTCCATGGAGAGTAATCTGCCAATAATGGAATGTAAAAAGTGTAAATCAGATACTTCGCTTCTATCTTTCAAAGACGTAACATTCAGCTATCCAAATGGGAATGAAGTGCTGAAACACATTAGTTTCAATTTGGAATCGGGTAAAACATACGCATTTGTAGGCCCTACCGGTGGAGGTAAAACTACCACAGCTTCACTGATAGCCAGACTTTACGACCCAACCAAAGGAACTATATTCTTTGAAGGAAAAGACATTCGTTGCTATCACTCTGAAGAGAGAGCCAGAAACATCGGATTTATTCTGCAAGACCCATTCCTCTTCTCCGGAACGGTGCTCGATAACATAATCTATGGCAATGAAGAGTTCAACCAGCTATCAGAAAAGGAATCAATTCAAAAGATAGAGGATGCCGGACTGCATGAGTTAATAGATAAGTTTGACGAGGGTCTAAAAACCACTATTAACCTGAACAGTGAAGATATAAGTCTGGGGCAAAAGCAGCTTATTGCCTTTATGAGAGCTGTACTGAGGAAACCAAAACTACTGATACTGGATGAAGCCACAGCCAATATTGATACAGTAAGCGAGCAATTGCTTGAAGAGATTCTGCAAAGATTGCCTAATAGTACAACGAAAGTTATCATTGCTCACCGTCTGAACACAATAGCAAATGCTGACGAGATCTATTTTGTAAACTCAGGAACTGTTGTCAAAGCCGGTTCGCCGCAAGATGCTGTTAATCTGTTGCTTCATGGAAAACGAGAAAGTTAGAACGATACTATATGGAACCAAGAATAGAACTTTTAGCAGAAAAAAAACTGGTGGGTAAAAGGCTAAATATGACTTTATCAAACGACCGGACATTTGAATTGTGGCACAGTTTTATGCCTCACAGAAAAGAGATAAAAAACAGTATTAGTACTGATTTATTTTGTTTACAGATATACGACAAGAATCTTGATTTTAAAGATTTCAATCCACAGACTGAGTTCGAAAAGTGGGCAGCCATAGAAGTTACCAACTTTAGTGACATTCCGGATAATATGGAAACCTATACTTTAAAAGGCGGTCTTTATGCCGTTTTCATTCATAAAGGTGCTCCTAGTTCTTTTCCTAAAACGTTTCAATTCATATTCAATGAATGGTTACCTAAATCAGAATATGAACTTGATAACAGAGAACATTTTGATTTGATGGGGGAGAAATATAAGAACGATGATCCTGAATCGGAAGAAGAGATCTGGGTACCTATCAGATTAATCTAATTTTTATTGTAAAAAGATATATTCTTTGTAAAAATCATATAAAAAAGTACAAGTTATAATCTTGAAACAGATTCATATACAACCACTTAGGATTCAAAACAGCTCATCATCTTCTTCTAATTTATACTCGTCCTATGTCTTTTTCGTAAAGGCGGTCGTTTAGAGGATAAGATTTTTTAAGTAATTGTTAAAAGTACGAACAAAGAACCCTTGCAGAACAAAATATGCCCAAAAAAAGTCTGCTCGTGGATGTGAAAAACTTTAATCATTATTTTCTAATTCCTCAATCGCTTTATTTATAAATCCAACCTTATCTTTTTTCACTTCTTTCAACATTTTCTTTATATCTTCCGGTATAGGAAAATATTTTTCAGACCATAAATCGATTTCAATCAGTATGGGAAGTAAGTCAATCCCCTTTGAGGTTAACTTATATAATCCTTTTGCCTTATTTTCTGGATCTTCTAATTTTTCAATAATCTTATTTTCTTCCAACGTCTGTAATCTAGTGGCTAAAATATTGGTAGCTATTCCTTCCGATGATTTTAAAAAATCGCTATATCTGCACTTTTTGGCAAACATTAAATCTCTGATAATCAGCAGCGACCACTTATCCCCCCAAATATCAAGGGAACAACTAATTGGGCAATCTGATCTTTTTTTAATCTTTTTCATAAAAATATTCTCATTAACTTGCAAATTGCAAGTTCTTCATTATCTTTGCACTTGCAATTTGCAAGCAAAGGTACTAAATTATATTGTAATCACAAGAAAGGAAAGAAAAAATGAACAAGGTATTTGAGCCAATTAAGTTGGCAGGAATAATATTTCCAAACAGAATTATCAGATCGGCAACCTATGAAGGAATGAGTGATGAGAGAGGCAACCCTACACCACAATTGCTTAAAAAATACGAAGCATTAGCAAAAGGAGGTGTAGGTGGAATTATAACCGGTTTTATTGGAGTAAATCAGCAAGGAAAGAGTACAGGTTATAATATGTCTATGATAAATGAAGCCGAGCATATTGATGCTTACAAGGGTTTAACTACAAAAATGCATGAGCTGGGAACTCCTATTATAGCACAACTTAATCATTGTGGTGGCCAGACAAAAGAAGAAGCTACTGGTATGCCGGTTATTGCACCTTCAAAAATAGCAGACTATAAGGCTAAAGAAATGACTAAAGCTGAAATCTTAGAAGTAATAGAAGCGTTTGTTCAGGGAATAAAGAATGCAAAAGAGGCCGGTTTTGATGGTGTGCAAATTCATGTAGCACATGGATATTTACTTTCAGAATTTGTATCGCCCAGAATGAACAAAAGAACAGATGAGTGGGGAGGAAGCACTGAAAATAGATTTAGAATTATTAAAACAATATTTGAAAAAGCCAGAAAGGAAGTAGGCGATTATCCAATGATTGTAAAAATGAATGGCTATGAAACATTAAAAAACGGACTGACAATTGAAGAATCTGTAAAGATAGCGAAACTATTTGAACAGGCAGGATGCGATGGAATTGAAGTTTCTAATGGAACTGTAAAAGCCGGACTAGCAACAATGCGAGGACAGGTACCATGGGAACTTATGGTGGCACAAAATAATAAGTTGAATAAAATGCCCAAATTTGTAAAAGGAATTATCGGTGCTGTTGCAGAAAAAACATTTCCACAACCTCAGCCCAAAAGTTTATACAATTTAAATGCAGCATTATCAATCAAGAAAGCTGTGAATATTCCTGTGATTGTTGTAGGCGGTATTACGAACTTTGAGGAAATAGAAGACATTATTAATAATGACAAATGTGATATGGTTTCCATGTCAAGGCCATTTATACTCGAATCGGATTTAGTTAATAAGTTCAAAGCCGGGAAGCAGACACAAGCAAAGTGTATTCAATGCAATTTTTGCATTATCGGCTCGGAAAGTGGACCTCTCAGGTGTTATTATGGAAAGGTTCCGGCAAACAAGTCTTAGCACTTACCGAATAATTATTTTTTTAAATCTTAATTTAAATAGAAAAAAATGGAATTAAAAGGAAAAACAATATTAATTACAGGAGGCACAGCAGGCATTGGATTGGAAGCAGCTAAACAATTCCTAGCCAATGCCTGCTGTGCCTCCTGTAATTAATATTGTTTTTCCTTTTAATTCCATAACTTCATTTTTTTAATTAATTTTGAAAAGTTCCTACAAGACGGGCGTAGTCTTTACTTGTCAAAATTAATTAAAAAAATGAAGTTATGGAATTAAAAGGAAAAACAGTGTTAATTACAGGTGGCACAGCTGGTATCGGCCTGGAAGCAACAAAGCAATTTCTAGCAAACGGTGCAAAAGTTATAATTACTGGAAGGAATCAGGACAAACTGGATGCTGCAAAAAAAATGCATCCTACTGTTGTCGCAATAAAGAGTGATGCAGCAAATGAAAGTGATGCACAATCTTTGTTTAACCAAATAAAGGAATTAGGAGGAATTGATATTCTCTATAATAATGCCGGTGTGGTAAGTCCTCCGCTAAATTTGGGAATTGCAAATGATAAACATGTTGAAGGTGCTACATACGAAATGAATGTCAATTACCTCGGCATTATCCGGTTGAATAATCTTTTTATGGAGATGCTGAAGTCTAGAAAAGAAGGAGCAATCATTAATACAACCTCTATTTTGAGTTTAGTTCCTTCGGTGATTGAACCTACCTATTCGGCCTCCAAAGTAGCATTGCATTTTTATACTGAAACGCTTAGAAAACATTTACAGGTTTTAAAGAGCAACGTAAAAGTATTTGAATTGCTTCCCCCTGTAGTTGCCACCGAGATGACTGCTGATAGAGAAAACAAGAAAATAAGCCCGGAGAATTTGGTAAAAGAATTAATTTGGGGACTGAAAAAAGATAAATATATCATTCGGGTAGGCGATTCAAAATTACTTTATTTCATCAACCGCCTTTCCCCTAAAATTGCTTTTGGCTTGGTAAATCAAAATAGAACTATAAGTTAAAATCACATGAAAGCATTTATAATTAATCAGTACAGCAAACAAAGTGGTTTAAAATTAATCACGATGCCAGAACCGGTAGTTGAAAAAAATGATGTTTTGGTCCAGGTATATGCCGCAGGTGTTAATCTGTTGGATTCAAAAATAAAATCAGGAGAATTTAAACTTATTTTACCTTACAAGACTCCGTTTATAATTGGGCACGATGTGGCAGGAGTTGTAGTTAAAGTAGGCTCCCAAGTACAAAATTTTAAAGTCGGGGATGAAGTCTATGCACGGCCATCTGACTATAGAATTGGAACTTTCGCCGAATTTATTTCGATAAACGAAAAGGATGTAGCAATTAAACCTCAAAAACTTTCAATGGAAGAAGCCGCTTCGATACCTTTGGTAGGCTTAACTGCCTGGCAAGCATTAATCGAAAGAGCAAATATTCAGAAAGGTCAGAAAGTTTTTATTCAAGCAGGCTCAGGTGGTGTTGGTACATTTGCCATTCAACTAGCGAAATATCTGGGTGCTACCGTAGCCACCACAACCAGTGCTGCCAATTTTGATTTGGTCAAGAGCCTTGGAGCTGATATTGTTATTGATTATAAAAAAGATGATTTTGAAACAATACTTAAAAATTACGATGTTGTTTTGAATAGTCAGGACACAAAGACCTTGGAAAAGTCACTAAAGATATTAAAACCTGGAGGAAAAATTATATCCATTTCTGGCCCACCCGATCCTGATTTTGCCAAAGAAATCGGATTAAATTGGATGATGAAATTGATTATGTCTCTTTTGAGCTATAAAGTTCGAAATAAGGCAAAGCAGCATCGCGTCAACTATTCTTTTCTTTTCATGAGAGCAAACGGAAATCAATTAAGTCAGATCACTTCACTTATTGATTCTGGAATTATACGTCCGGTTATGGACAAAATATTTCCATTCGAAGCTACTAATGAGGCTTTGGCTTATGTGGAAACAGGGCGAGCAAAGGGAAAGGTAATCGTCAAACTAAAATAATCTTATCAAAACAGCATAAGATAAATAATCAGCACCTATTTTGTTAATAAAATAATTAAAACACAATGAATAAAGAAATATTATTTGAATCCTTTGATTTAAAAGGATTACAGTTGAAAAATCGGGTTGTTATGGCCCCGATGACCCGTAGCCGTTCAGATAATCCCGGTAATGTAGCAACCGAATTGACAGCTCTATATTATAAGCAACGGAGTTCAGCAGGTTTAATCATCACAGAAGGAACTTATGTTAGCCGTGATGCTGTTGGAGCTATTAATGTACCAGCAATTTATACGAACGAACAAGTTGAAGGCTGGAAATTGGTCACCAATGCAGTTCATCAGCAAGGTGGAAAAATTTTCGCCCAGTTATGGCACGTCGGTAGATTGTCTCACCCCGACTTACTCAACGGAGAACTCCCATTGGCACCTTCTGCTCTAAATCCAATGGCTCAGGTATTCACCCTTGAAGGTTTTAAAGATACAGTGAAAGCTCGCAAGATGACGTTAGAAGATATTCAAAAGACGATAAGCGACTTTAAGAACGCTGCCATAAACGCAATGAAAGCCGGATTCGATGGAGTAGAATTGCATGCAGCCAATGGTTATTTGTTGCACCAGTTTTTTAATCTATATTCAAATATACGTCAGGATCAGTACGGCGGTTCAATAGAAAACCGAGCCCGCATATTATTCGAAATACTAGATGAACTGCAAACCATAATGGATATTAAGCAGGTTGGAGTACGGTTAAATCCTTCACTACATGGTATTCAAGGAATGATGTTAGATGAAGAAAGTATTGCTGTACATAACTATATTGTTGATAAATTAAATGACTACGACTTGGCTTATTTGCATTTGACAGAGCCTTTCACCGATGTCTCCGGGAATCCTTTAGCCATTCAAGAAGTTGCTAAACATTTTCGCCCCATATATAAAGGCACGTTGATCATTAACCGAGGGTTTAACAAGGAAACAGCCAATCAAGTGCTGAATGACGGTGACGCCGATCTGGTAGCTTTTGGTACTCCTTATATAGCCAATCCGGACTTGTTGGAACGTTTTAAAGTTGATGCTCCACTCAATCAGCCGGATTCATCCACCTTCTACACTCCGGGTGAAAAAGGATATACCGATTATCCAACCTTACCCGACAAGTAGGTTTCTATTCTGTTTTGAGAATGTAGCAGGAAGACTGGTGCACAGCACAGTACAACAGTAATAATAGTTTCAATGATTTTTGCATAGTATTATTGCATAATTATTTTTTTGTGTAAATTCAGATAAAGGATACAATTGTCTCTATTTATTATCCATCTAATTTCTGTAATTATATAAAATAAATTCCGTACATTATTTTGTAATCGTAATGACCATTACGGTAATAGCCATTACGATTACTAACAAAAATTCATTAATCCACATCAATAATCACTCTTCTATAAGACACAAGATTGAAGGCACCATCATCATGCACTTCGCAAACGAAATGAATCGATTTGCCCGTGACATCCTGAGGAATAGCAATATTGATGGAAGAGGATTTATTATTGCTGATTGCTATATTAGATTTATAACTGCCTGCTTCTGGCTGCTGCCACCAAAGGAATGAAAGATTATCGCCCTCGGAGTCTGTAGACTTTGAAGCATCAAGGTGGATGGTCTTGCCCGCTTTCGTCTTTATATGAATTGGTGCAATACCTTTCTTACCATTAATAATGGCTTGCGGATTAGTGTTTCCTTTACCTTCATACGCCCACTGCATACGAGCTGCGAAATCGTTCAGTTCATCAGGATAGAAACGACGCTTATAGTTCTCGGTGATTGTCTTTTGTGGCTCTTGCCAACTGTTCCATGCATAAGNGATAGAGTCGGGACTAATGCCATAAGCATGATAACCACCCCACCCTGCCTGAGTTGGATCTTCAGGATCGGAAAGTCCGTTAGGCATTACATAAAGGAACGATGGTGTATCGCCCTCCACTCCCCACTTATAATGAGGATAAATACTACCCATAGCACCATGCCCTTGGATGTACTGCTGATGCTTATCCCAATATTTCTTTCCGAGGTCGCACTGCAGTTGCCATGTTCCTTCATCCCAAATGAACTTTAGATCATCCTTGAATTCACGGCGCATCCACATGTGTGAACTGTAGGCGCGGTTCATGCGCATATCATATTTCATGTCCTGATCNGTAATTGTGTAAATGCGGAACTTATGGAGGAATGCCTTCAGTTGTTCNGGTGTGCGTGTCTGCTGCACTCGCCATATTGCTTGTGCAAGAGTGTTACCACCTCCCCAGGTAGCAATCCATATTGGTCGGTCATCATCTTCATCAGCCAGTTTTATGAGAAAGTCGCTTCCCGGAGAATCATTGTCCTTGCCAATAACCTTGATACCTGCACGATGACTTCCTGACATAACGCGACTACGAATATATTCAGCACTTGGCCAATAGCCTAACTGCTGCTTGCCATTCTCCTTGTCGAGAGAAAGGAATGATGTTTGCGATGAACGTGCCTTCAAATTTCGAACATCCTTTGCATAAGCATCAACTACTTTTGTGAGATTCTGCGCCCACTCTTCCGGATAAGGATCACAATTCCAACCAATGGTGGTCATGATAGCCTCAATCTCGAAGCGATCAGCATAAGCCAGAAGTCTTACCGCAGACTCCATATCATCAGGCTCAACATTACAATCTCCTATGTCGGTAAGAACCACAAGGCGTGGTTTTAAATTTCCATTCAATTGTTTGGCTTGCTGTGCCATGAGCGGCAGAAACAAAAAGGAAAGGATTGATAATACGATTCGTTTCTTCATATACAGATTTAATTTTCTACAATGCAGTAGGGTTAGTACGACAAAGATATAAAGTTAATTTTGTAAACTAATTATCTTTATTGTCAGAATGTTTTTTTAGTTGTTAATATTGTTGCAACCCGTTTGCGGAATTAAGCATGGAAGAAAATTTAGTCATATCAGTGAATAAAAATACGCAGAAATAGGAAATACCGCATACCACCGTAAAGACGGTGTGTATGTGGTGCCAATCTGCATAAACAATCTCTTTACATCAAAAGACCAAATATGAACGCAAATATGCTGAAATAATGGGCAAAAAAAATGATATACTTGTCAATTTATTAATGCAAAAGCTGTTTTTGGACATTTAGAATGATATTTATTGAAAAAACATTATATTTGCATGTATCAAAACTAAAGATGTATCGTATGGAAAATAAAGACTTGAATCGTCTTAAGGTGATGCGGGCAGAGAAAAACGCACCAATAAATGACTTGCCGAACAATTGGGAAAGACCCTGTCACAGTCTCCCAATGGTGCACTAACAGTGCTCAACAAACACTGGAGAATCTAGTCCAGATTGCCAGATGTTTGGAAGTTGATATCAGTGAATTAATTAGAAGATAGAATATCTAATAAAAAAGGAAATGAATATCAACAAACAAAGTGAGATGCAGGCTAATGCCGCCAACCTTTCGATTCGTGACCGTAAAGAGTTGGACAATATCGGTAAGCAGATAGACGAGTGTCGTGAATATCACGATCGTTTGCATGTAGTAGCCGATAAGCTGATTGGTTTTGACCTTGATGATGGCGTAGTGGTCAACTATGCCAAGTTTGGTGATGTATTGGCTAAATTGAAGTAAATTAATTGATTATATGGAAAAATCAATTATTAAATTGATCAAATATTTAAGAAAAGAAGATATTATTCTTTTTATTGGTTCAGGCTTTTCTTTAAAAGCTGGCGCTCCTTCTGTGCAAAAAATAATTGAAGTTTTAAATAAGGAAGCTGGTACTGATTTATCAAAAGAAACAGAGTCGCAAACACTCAGAAATATAACTGAAAAGTTTGTGAATGAGTACGGAGATCGGAATGAAATTATTTCCATATTGCAAAAACTATTTTCTTTCACACCAAGTGATACCAATAATCAAAAGCTATTGGCGCGAATTCCTCACATTCATACTATTTTTACGACAAATTATGACACATTAATAGAAGATGCCTATCCAAAGGAAGAAAGGACGGTGATAACCAACAATAAAAGTTGTGCTTACGATAATACTTCTGTTTGTGTATATAAAGTACATGGTGATATAAGCTCTATGAATGACCCAGATAATATTGTAATTACCGACAGTGACTATAAGGGTTATTTCAAGAATGAAAACTTCAATCTAATATGGGAACATTTGAAGTTATCATTTGTGAAAAAACATGTTGTTTTCATAGGTTATAGCCTTGAAGATGATAATATTTTGGATATCATCAAAACCGTGCGGGACTGTATTGGTAATAATATGAAACAACTATTCATTATTGCTCCTGGCTTTAATGCAGAAAAAAAAACACGATTAAAAGCCAACAATATTGAATACATTGATTCCAAAGCTGATAAAATATTAGAAGATATAATTATAGCTTTGAAAGATAACATAGTTTCCGATTTCCGTCAAAAGAAAATCAATAAAGAAACATTTGATAAATTCTGTGAATTAAATGCAGAGCTATATGCTACCACTACTTCTATTGGAAAAGAGAATCGCATTGATAAAATTCATGTAAAAGAAGGTTTCCAAAGGAATGAGCTGATTAATTTCACAATCCCAAATGAAATAAAAGAAAATATTGAAAATAAAAAATATAATGATAGAATTAATTTAACAGGTACAAACCTTTATGTTCCCGCATTTAAAATATCATCGAATGATATGATAGACCTTGAATATCGAATTAACGGTATATTAATATCATCAAAAAATGAAGTTTCTAATTTGTTAGTTGCTCCTTCTTATCAAGAAATGAAGGTTAGACTTAAGATGCCTTATATTGGTTTCATTGAAACAGTAAAAGCCTGTAGATATGTTCAAGATAAGATATCACATATTGATATGGATACACCTATTTGCATATTAAAAATGATTGTAAGGTTTGGCGAGAAAAAAAGTCTAAAAATTAACATTAAGGCAGATTTTAAAAAGAACTACAATAATAATAATGAAGCAATACGCTGGATTCAATTCTTAATTGGTCTATCCAACAAGAAAAAATTCTTCATTGATAAAATGGAGATAAAAGGAGATGTCGATAATATGGATGCAATCACTGAATATCGAAAATATGAAGAATATTATACAATGATAAAGAGTATTGAATGTAATAGTGATGTTGTTTTTGACCATTATGACAATTATTCTACTAATAATTATTTACATGCTAAATATCTACAGAATTATCAAAATGGTACAAACTTTGAGACTTCATTGCCACAAAATGCAACTGTTACATTTGCAATAGATACAAGAAAAGAATGTAATGAATCTATCGATAAATATAGGAATGATGAATTTGTTATGGTTCAATGTGACCCTTTGGGTACTTTTGAATTAAATGGAATACAATTCTTTATACCGTATAAAACGACAATTTTTCAACATTGTTTTGCTAAGAAGATTAATCCTATTGATAAATACAATTATGAGATAGTCATGCAGGACAAAATGACATCGTATATTACATGGTGTACAGACACTGAGCCAGTTCAAGAAGGAAATATCTTGCATCTTGGCAATCCTAATGCAAAAATTGATGCGGCCAATATTTTATCACAATTATGACAACAGAAGATATACTAAAATTAAGAGACCAAGGAGAAGTGAGTACCGTTCAATTCAAGGAACGACTCATGAACAATTATGATATTGGATGTGAACTTGTCGCATTCAGTAACACTCGTGGTGGTCAATTGATAGTCGGTATCAATGACGTAACTGGAAAGATAAATCCACTTTCTTATAGTGAAGTTCAGGAAGTTACGAATCTATTGAGCAGCATTGCTTCTGAGAACGTTGTTCCTAATATTCTACTCGACGTAGATACTGTACCAGTAGAAGGAGGTTCCGTTGTCGTAGCCAAAATAAAGGAAGGATTGAACAAGCCTTATCATGATAACAAGGGCATAGTTTAGGTAAAAAATGGAGCTGACAAACGAAAAGTCTTTGATAATGCAGAATTAGCCGAGATGATGAGTGATTGTGGTAGTTTTATGCCGGATGAAGCAGCTGTAAACAATGCAACCATTGATGATTTGGACGAA
>JGI20225J20221_1000839_pt1 | contig 41930 bp, 46 predicted proteins | sample BioMet4_FD_20221 | JGI IMG/M metagenome (IMG submission 20221)
AGTTCCGTTTCCAACTGTAAGGCCAATCTAAGGTGAGTGTACCGTTGCTGCCAAAAGTAAGCGGTGTTAAACGAGTTCCGTAGCACTTCCGGCCGCGGCTGGTAGGACGGCTGTGCGCGTTGTCGACGTTCACAAGTTTACCCTTTTGCCTTTACGAGGTCGTATGCTTCGTACGGCTTGAGCAAGCCGGACATATCCTTGATGCAGATTGAGTCTGCGCCGAAGTTTGCATACGTCTTTGCGAGGTCTGCATAGATTTCCTTTGTGTGGTACGGAGTGGTGGCATAAGAAATTGCCATCTGGACATGTTTGCCCGTCCTCTTGGCAGCTCTAGCGGCGCGTTCAAGGTTGCGCGGGTCGTTGCAAGCATCAAAAATTCTAAATACGCCAATGCCGTTGTTAGCAGCGGTCTCGACAAACTTATCAACAACATCGTCAGCATAGTGGCGGTAGCCAAGCAGATTCTGTCCGCGGAGCAACATCATGATTGGTGTGTTCGGCATTGCGGCATGGAGCTTGCGGAGGCGTTCCCACGGGTCTTCGTTCAAAAAGCGGATACAGCTGTCGTATGTTGCGCCACCCCACGCTTCTGCTGACCAGTAGCCGATCTTGTCGATCATCGGGCAGGCAGGAAGCATATCGGCAGTCGTCATGCGTGTTGCATGAAGTGACTGGGTTGCATCTCGCAGGACTAATTCAGAAATATTTACTTTAGACATAATTAACCTCTATTCGTCAAAATCAGACGGATTCTTTTTCGTGGACCGCAGCAGAAATGGCAGCGACAACCGCAGCGTCATTTCCGGCAGCAGGGGCAGCAGCACCCGCAGAAGACATGTCGTCCTTCTTTTCATCCTTATCAAGATGAAGTCCGTGCAGAATTGCGTGAAGCAAATTCATTGCAAGAATCATAATGATGAGAAAGAAGAAAACAACACCCATTCCCAGCAGAGTAAGAATTCCACTCTGACCAAGCATTTCTGTAATTGTCATAATTCCTCCAACGGAACAACACTATTTAATTGCTTTGTATGACTTTGTATTTATTTGCACTGCAAATAGTTATAAAGTCACCACACACAAATTTTCTTTAAAAAAAATTTGCGAATTGTTCCCATTATAGAGGAATTATTCTTTTTATACAATAATGGGATACCCCTATCTTAAGTATTTCCGCATAATTCTTTATAGTGTGATATACTGATAAAAATACTGATTTATTTATTTTGGAGGAATTATGTCTGCACCTGCATACGGTTCGCTGCTTCTTTTTGCCATTGCCGCTGTTTTTCATCTTGTGTCATGTTTCTGGAAAGACGCGAAATACGCCGACCTGTCAAAGCCACTCCTTATGCCTTTGCTTGCACTCACCGCCGTACTCTCGCTCATACCGGCTGCGGCACCCGTTTCAACAGTCGTACTGGTAACCCTTGCACTCATTGCCGCGACAGCAGGAGATGTATTGCTGCTTGACGCGAGCAAGTGGCGCTTTATTGCCGGAACAATTTGTTTCTTTGCAGGCCATGTCTTCTACCTCTGTCTGTTTGCGCCGGCAATAGCACACATTGCTCCGTGGTCATGGGCAATATTCATTCCAGTCGCCCTTGCATTCACCTACGCTTCTTGGACGACAATCAACAAGCCTACGGGAATTTCCGGAATATTCATCGTCGTATACACGCTCATCCTGTGCACCATGGTATACAGCGGCGTGGCCGGAATAATTTCACACTACACGGCAGGTTCCCTGTTCGTGCTGCTTGGTTCGCTTCTGTTCATCGCTTCAGACGGAATTCTTTCACTCACTTTGTTTAAAAAGGATTTTTATCCGTCACGGTTTGTCATCATGGCAACATACATCGCGGCGGAAGCGCTGCTTGTATACGGCGCCTGCTGCCAGTATTGCTAAAAAAAAACGCATCTTCTGGAATTTGTATTTCCAAAAGATGCGCCTCCGTTGTTTGCATTAAAAAAATTATTCTTTAGAAAGAAAACAAATCGTCCATTCCGTACAGGTGGCCGGGCTGCAGCGTGCCATTGTCAAGCGCCTTCTTAAGCCGCTCAAGCGCGTGCACCGCTCCACTTGCAAAACCAGCGCGACTCCGCGCAGTGTGTGTCAGTTCAATGGTATCTGCAGGACTGTCAAAGAACACCGTATGTGTTCCCGGCACGGAACCGCATCGTGTGGAAGAAACATGAAGCTGGTTTGGCTGCGGCTTTGCATGGAATGCATCTGTCACCAATTCAGTTTTACGCGGGTCGCCGAGCATCACCCGCTTGGCAATTTCGAGCGCCGTTCCAGACGGGCTGTCCGCCTTTTGATTGTGATGCATTTCCCAAACGGCGTCATCGTATTCAGGGAACTGACTTACATACTTTGCAGCCTCCTCTACGATTTTATAAAAGATATTAACCCCGATTGAGAAATTTGCGGAATGCATGATTGTACCGCCACATTCCGCAGCAAAGGCCGCCACTTCTTTTTCTTTATCAGTCCAGCCGGTCGTTCCCACGACAACAGGAATTTTAGTTGGCAGCAATGCCTGTATGTTTGCCATGACCGCAGTTGGATGGCTGAACTCAATGACACCTTCAGCTCCGCTTTGCATGACAGCCTTTGAGACAGATTCGCCATCACCGGCAGCAACATGCACCTTTGCGTCAGGGGCAACAATATCCACGGTAGTCACCACCGTATGTCCGTAAGACAACGCCGTCTCTTCAAGCATGGATGTCCCCTCTTACCGTATCCAACAAGGCGGGGGGGGGGGGGATTTTCATTTGCAAACTCCTTATTTGAAAAATGCGCATGAACGACCTTTCACACACACGGTCAGTTCCGTCTATTCAACAATCAGACTTATATTCCCACTTTGTTTGGCCCCTGGCTCTATATTCTGCCACATTGATGCCTTCTATTAGGCAAGCGCCCTGCCCAAAACATCTGCAACAATCTGGGTCGACTTTGCCCGCATCGCATATGATGGCAAACAATAGCCCTTGTCCTATTTTTGCATGGGAACTTTCGGCAACATTTGCCAAAGTCCTAAGCCACGCCTGTTAAATCAGTTCCTGCCGTTGATCGTAAGGCTCACCGACACTTCGCTTGTTGCAATGACATCTATTGCTAATGTCATGCTTAAGGACTGATGGGAAAATGTGGGCAAGAAAACCAGCCGCCACCAGATCAAGCATTCGGCTTGACTGAATGTCTATGAGCGTTATGTTCTTTACGCTTGTAATTGCAATGACCGGCGGACGACTGCCGCTGTGCTTTTCAACAATGATTGAACCAGGACTTTCGATATTGTAACTGTTCTTTACGCGGACGGGAGTTCCTGTCTTGCGGCACGGAATCATGCTGCGCGGATGAAGCACCTGCGCACCAAACATTGCAAGCTCCTGCGCCTCTTCATATGTCACTTCCGGAACAGGACGCGCATCCTTGCAGACGCGGGGGTCGGTTGTCATGATGCCGTCAACATCTTTCCATGTCTGAATCTCATCTGCGTGAAGCGCTGCGCCAATCATTGTAGCGCTCAAATCGCTTCCACCTCTGCCCAGCGTAGTGATGATGCCATTCTTGTCTTTGGCAATGAATCCCGTCACAATGGGAATTGCATTTGTCTTTGCCGATGTATATTCTTCCAGCTTCTGCGGAATTGTATTCCATACATCATCAAGCAGTTCCGCCGACATATAGTTTGAGTCGCTCACCATGCCAATGTCCCATGCGTCAAAGAACTTTGCCTCGGTACCTTGCTTTGTAAGATACGTGGCCATCATGCGCACCGACATACGCTCGCCAAAAGAAACAAGATAGTCGCGCGTGCGTTTAGTCAATTCACGCAGCATACTAATTCCGGTGAGCAGCGTGTTGAGTTCTTCAAACAGCTGGGTGATTGCAGGCACTTCTATACCAAGGTCTTGCGCCGTATCAAGATGAAGTTTCTTTATACGCTCAATGTCAACCGTACCCTTCACCGCTTTATCAGCAGCTTCAAGCAAATCATCAGTAGTGTCACCCATCGCGCTCAGCACGACAACAGGCCTATCCTTCTTGTACGCTTTTATTATTTCTGCAACATGACGTATGCGTTCTGCATTTGCAACAGAACTGCCGCCGAATTTCATTACTATCATAGCGGGCATTGTACCAGATTTAGAAATTTCACTCAATATGATTGAGACTTCAGAATAATAATCGCTGTTGCAGACAAACTCCGCCGATCAAATGATTACGAAAGCGGAATAAAGTCCACGGCAAGGTCGGGAATAGAAATATTCGCCGCCTTCACCATGACCGTTCCGTTCAAGTCAACAGCTTTGTTCGGCGTCATATATGTTTCAAGACCAATAGACGGAATGAAGAACTGACTTTGTTTGCCGGAGTTGTCCACACAGATGGCTTCACCCGTCCAGTCAGGATTCTGCAGAAGATACACAAGCGTCCAGTGCAAATTACTTTTCCGTTCCCAGATATACGGCGCTCCTTACAAAAAACGGGCCTGATGCGATGCAGAATGGAAGCCGGCATTCGCCTTCGCTTTCTACGCACAGCAAAAATAGTGTTCCTGGCTCGGCACCGGCTGTCCGGTTTTGCACGCAGCCGCAATGACGATCACGAGCTATAAGGAAGCTATACCCCCTGAGGCGGTAACTTGTCAGAGGCATCGGATTTTCGTTAAAAGGTCCTCGCATGGCCCTACATTGAACCAGCCCACGCGACCGGGACCAACGCTTGTGCCACGCCAGGGCGAAAGACCCCACACCCGGTTTGAGACCAGGCGGACCCGTTTGCAAGCCAGTTCAACTGGCCCCGCACACCCGTACGGGAAAATGCCCCAGGAAGAATCGGACATTCTTGCATTACCTCACCAGGAAAGGGCAATGCCCTCTCGCAGCCCCCTCATGAAAGCATCAGCGAAATATCTGGGGGCTTCCGGGTGCCAGCCCTTCAGCCGGATTTTTCGGCCCCACCGTGGCCACGCAAGGCCGTCAAAGCTTGTGCCTGCCATCTCGCCGAAATCTTCTGCAATCACCAGCGAATCCACTGCTGCCCACCCCCGGAATTTTCGCTTGGGCAGGACGGAATATTCCTTTTGCAAGTGGCTCCCCAGCGGTCAGCTGAAATAACCGCTAATTCCCACCTCAAAGATAACCACTACCCCCAGTGGGCATCCTAACTCGCTCTCGCCAGGCAAGAAACGTGGCCCGTTTGCGCGTTACGACCATGATTGTTTTATAAACACCGCCACCGGTACGCCGCAAATAAGTTCCGTTATCCATCAATTGAGCCGGTTCGAGAAGGAGCCCGGGGTTTTTTTCATTCCCAGACCAAGCGCATTAGCCAGGATAACAGCGCCTTTTCACAGCCGGAAGGGAAGCCTCCTTCGGAATATAAAAGCGTTGCACCTCTTGCCACGCGCCACTTTGGTCAATGGAACTTTCCGGCTTTACTGTTGGACGCAGGGTCGGCAATATGAATCCACAAATAAGTGCCGTCGTACTGCACCGCATCGTCAGGGTCCGTTGACCCACTCATTGTCTATGGCATACGAAACACCTTCAACCCGCAAGCCGCCCTCTTCAGGCGGTGAAGCAAGCCCCTTCTGTTGCAGGACTGCATCGAAAAGCCCCCAGCGTACCGGATTACGGGTTGCGTGTCATGTCAGATGCCGGTGTCCAGCAGCAGACGGTGTTGCGCGCTCTGGAGTTTCTTTGATATGGGCATCATGCATGGTACGGACTTTTGTCAGTCTTGCCAAGTGCGAGCGCTTCCACATCGGACCATGTACCGCGCATCGCCCGGGCAGCTCAAGTTTATGCTGCTTTAAGACGCTCAATGAATGATGCGCGAATCTCCTGCTCACGACCTTTCTCATCGGCTTTCTTGACAAGTTCAATCTATCTCAGCCTGAGGCCGCGGAGTAAGTAAACACAACGGAACCCTCCAGCTGAAGCCGTAAGGTTCTGGTTAAAAAAACAGTTCCCTTGAGCGGCCGCGTAAATGCCAAATGATTCGTCCGCAAGAAATTGTCCGCGCATCAAAGGACGCAAGGTCTGCAAAAGGAATAGGCGCATGTTCCGTTTCAGCGTCAGACACAAGCAGCTCATACGCTTCCTTAATCTGCGCGCAAAGGCGACCCCTCATCATATTCAGTCTTATATAAATCTTCTGACGCTGGAATATTTTTTTCCGCAAACGCAATCACATTTTCCAGCGATGATGACGGGCCTTCATGAAGAAGAATAAAATCCTTTGCGCGGACATTCTGTGTTCCGTATACCGCAGGTTTTGTCGCAGTAGCTTTTGTAACGCAGAACCGAATTGCATACTTTCCTTGCACGCAGTCACCCGTGACAACAGCCGCATCGTTTTTATATAGAATGACAGAATTTGCTTTTACCATTTGACCCCTCTTTTTGAATTACCTGTTGCGTTCCATTTTACCGAAAAACTTCTGACTGCACAATGCAAAAAAAAACGCCGCCGGTTTTTGCCGGCAGCGCACAATATTGCTCAAAGAATAAATTGATTATTTCTTTGCAGCTTTTTTAGCAGCTTTCTTTGCTTCCTTTTCTGCTTTCTTTGCAGCTTCAGGGTCCTCAAGATGCTCTGTCAGGACTTTGTCGTAGCCGACCTGTCCGGTAAGCGGGTTCTTGAGCCATGGAGCTTCAATCTTTTCGCAAATGTTGAGTTCCTTGTCTGGATCACTTGAATCTTTGATGAAGAACTTGCATTTGTTCATATCAGGAACGAAGTTGACTGTTTCGCCAAGTTTGAATGATTCCTTTGCAGAAGCCTGAACGCGGGCAATGATGCTCTGTCCTTTTGTTGCAAGGAATACATGTGTTTCTGCTCCCAACGGCTCTTTGTTTGTAACTTTGAGCTGCATGTTGTTATCGCTGTTAGGCGCATCTTTGAAGGTAAGATCCTCAGGACGAACGCCAAAGTAAACTTCTTTGTCAATGTAGTCCTTAAGGAATTCAGTCTGCTCTTTTGTAGGAACAAGCTCGAATGAACCTTCGTCAGCAATGAGTTTGTCGCCCTTCTTCTTAATGGTGACGGAAAGGAAGTTCATTGGCGGTGAACCGATGAATCCTGCGACGAATTTGTTGATCGGATGGTTGTACAGATAGAGCGGTTCGCCAATCTGCTGAATATGTCCGTCTTTCATGACAACAATCTTAGTACCCATAGTCATAGCTTCAATCTGGTCGTGGGTGACGTAGATCATCGTTGCGTTAAGTCTCTGGTGAAGTGATGCAATTTCGCCACGCATGGTGACACGGAGCTTTGCATCAAGGTTTGACAACGGTTCATCAAACAAGAATACCTTTGGATTGCGGACGATTGCGCGACCTACTGCGACACGCTGTCTCTGTCCGCCGGAAAGTGCCTTTGGCTTGCGGTCAAGATACTCGGTAAGACCAAGAATCTTAGCAGCCTCATCAACACGGCGCTGAATTTCGCCTTTGTCCATCTTGCGGATTTTAAGACCGAATGCCATGTTGTCGTACACTGACATATGCGGGTACAATGCGTAATTCTGGAATACCATTGCGATGTTTCTGTCTTTCGGCGGAACATCATTCATCAACTCGCCGTCGATGTAGAGTTCACCTTCGCTAATGTCTTCCAGACCTGCTACCATGCGGAGTGTCGTTGACTTTCCGCAACCAGAAGGACCGACGAATACACAGAATTCGCGGTCTTCGATAGTGATATTGGCATTCTGGACAGCGCGTACGCCGCCTTCATAAATCTTGCCAATACCCTTCAGTTCTACCTTTGCCATTATGGCCTCCCAAGGGATTATATTATGTTGTCCATTATAAGTCCTCGCCTTTAGGAAGTCAAATGAAAAATGAAGAAAAAGGGCCGGAAAAACAAAGAATTTTCCAAATAGAAGCGGCTAGAAGTGTATGTATTTCGTAACAAACGGGTCTAGCAGCACAAACACGATTGTAAGCACAATCGCCGGCAGATAGTTCGCCGTCTTTATCTTCTTAAGCCCGATGAGATTTATTCCTATCATCATGATGAGCGCTCCGCCGGAAGCAGTCAACTCGGCAATCATCTTGTCGGTACAGTACGGCTGCACAAGCGTACTGAGCAACGTAAGAAGCCCCTGGTAGACAAAAATGGAAACCGCGCTAAATGCCGTGCCCACTCCCATCGCCGCGGCAAACGTTATGGCCATGAAGCCGTCAAGCACACTCTTTGTAAAGATAATGGTATAGGTCCATGCCTCAATGCCCCGCCTTGAGCGAGGCCCCAATATCGCCACATCGCCACCAACGCAGAAAAGCACGCTTGAGTGTGAGGAATGCATACGCCAAAGTTCTTCTTCGGTTCAGCAAGGGCAGCCCGCCGCTTCCGCGGAGCCTCTTTGGCTGCCGCAGAAGATTTGCCTGCGAAACACCACTCTTTCAAGAAATTTGCCGAACTTCAAAATCTGACCGTCAATGGTCGAGCGCCGTGCCGATAATTTCCACCTTATAATAAGCAGCCAGCGCCAGGTAGATGGACATTCTGATACTTGAACGCCATCTGTATGCCCAGGATGAGCGTCCACGATTCCTGCCGCCGTCTGGATAATGTCATCCATAGCCGTCGTAATTCTTCTTTGAAAAAAGAAGCCCGATTATGGAAACCAAGAATAATCGCCCGCGCAAGTTTACAAATACAGCCACCATACACGGCCCTGCCCGTGCTTTAAACAAGGCACTCTATTCCATCACGATATACATTTTTGAATAAAAAAAAGGACTGTCCTGATTAAGAACAGTTCCTTATGGACTGGCGGAGTAATCCTGACTTGAACCAGGCACCACCTTTCGGCATTAAGCACCTCAAGCCTAACGTGTCTACCAATTCCACCATTCCCCGCATAAAATGTAATATGAATATACCAAATCTTCCCCCTTTTGGTCAAGAGGCTTTTTGCAAAAAAATCAGGTATACTTTTCACTCTTTTTGTAACGGTCCTGCTTTGGCTGGAAAATGGCTGAACGTCATGCTGAACTGGCCCTGCCCTGGGTGACAGAGCGGAGCGTCGTGCTGAAGCCGAACATCTTTGCCATCGGAGCCTGGGCATTACACGATGCTTCCACCCGGCTTGTCCTCCATGCTGGAAATGATGCCACCGCGCTGCGTTATCTGGCTCATTGCGTCACCGACAAATTCCGGCGGAAGGACAATATCTACCGCCATCACCGGGTTCAAGCAGCTGAGGGTTTGCCCGCGGAACATGCCTTGTCAAAAGCCTCCGCAGCAGCAGCTTCAAAGGCAAACGTTGACGAGGTGAGCTCGTTGTAATCTATTGCCGTCAGCGTGACAGCCGTATCGGCACATGGATAGCCGAATTTTATTCCGCCCGCCAAAACAATTGTTGACGCTCTGCGACACGGCGTCAAATATTTCTTCCGGGAACATTCTCCGTCTTCTTTACTGCGCAGGTATACAAAATTGCCGCTGCCCGTTTCGCGCGCGTTCGACATGAAGCGTCAGACCCGCGGTATTTTTCTTTACCGGCAAGCACACGGCTGTATGACTCCACATATTCCGCAGAGAGGTGACAGCCTCACGGTACGTCACCTGCGGAGCGCAACCCTGCACTGCACTTTAAAATCATCGCGTATTCTGGTGGCAAGGACATCAAGATGAGTTCGCCCATGCCGCTGATGATGAGCTGTCCCGTTTCACTGTCATCATGGCTGGTGAACGTCGGGTCTTCGTGGGCTCAGTATGTCAAGCGTTTCCTTGAGTTTGTCGCGGTCACTTATTGTTTCAGGTTCAATTGCAATTGAAATCACCGGCCTCCGGAAACTTCATGCTTTCCAAGAGAATCGGCATTCCTTCGCTGCCAACCGTGTCTCCCGTCTGCCGCAAGTTTCAGTCCCACAAAGACCGCAATGTCGCCCGCGCTCACTGAATCCATCTGGTCCATATGATTGGCGTTTACCCGGAGAATGCGATTCACCCGCTCTCGCTTCTTTTTTCCAACATTATAAATCTGGCTGCCGGAGTTGATTTTTCCTGAATACATGCGCACGAAGCAGAGATTGCCCGCCTGCGCGTCATATTGAATTTTGAACACCAGGCCGAGCGGCGTGCTTGAAGCAGGATCACACTTTACTTCGACCTGTTCCTCTTTATCTTTTTTAAGATGAAGCCCCTCTGCCGCAGGAACTTCATCCGGCGCCGGAAGGAAGTCAACAATGCCGTCCATAAGCGGTTGTATGCCTTGATTGTGTCTGCTTGAGCCGCAGAAGAACGGAACAAAGGTGCGGTTGATTGTGCCCCTGCGAAGCGCCGCAATGAGCTGCTCAGTGGAAATTTCCTTTCCTTCAAGGTACAGCTCTCCAAGCGCATCATCGCTTGAAGCAACGGTGTCAATCATTTTGTCATGCCATTCCTTTGCCTGGGCCTGGTATGATTCTGAAATTTCGCTGACTGTGAATTTTTCGCCCTCAGTTTCCGCATCGTAATGGATTTCTTTCATGTGGAGCAAATCTATGATGCCGTCAAAATCAGCGCCCGCTCCGATAGGAATTTCAAGTGCAACCGTTGTGCATTTGAATTTTTCCTGCACGTCTTTCATTGCTCCGTAGAAGTCTGCGCCAATTCTATCCATTTTGTTTACAAAACAAATGCGCGGGACTTTGAATTCATCCGCCTGCTTCCAGACCGTCTCCGTCTGAGGCTGAACCCACCCCACTGCGCAAATTACCGCCACCGCGCCGTCAAGCACACGAAGGCTGCGCTCAACTTCCGCAGTAAAGTCAACATGGCCCGGCGTGTCAATGATGTTGATTTGATATCCGCGCCAGTCAGTGGTGATTGCCGCAGATGCGATGGTAATGCCGCGCTCCTGCTCCTGCTGCATGAAGTCCATCGTTGACTGACCGTCGTCAATTTCGCCGATTTTATGTATCTTTCCGCTGTAGTAGAGTATGCGTTCCGTCGTCGTCGTCTTGCCTGCATCGATGTGCGCTATAATTCCAATGTTTCGTATGTTATCAAGCATGTCTATATTCCTTTCAAAAGTATAGATGTGAGTATATAGAATAAAGTGGAAATCCTCAATACTTTGAAAATGAAAATCGCAGAAACAAGTGCAATGCAGCCACCTTTTGCGGACATAAAAAAAGACGGATTTCTCCGTCTTAGATTGATACGCGGTACTAGGATTGAACTAGTGACTTCTACCGTGTGAAGGTAGCACTCTACCGCTGAGTTAACCGCGCGTTGCCTGTTTGCCAGACTGATTACAGTGTAAACAAAATGGCTCCGTCTGTCAACTCTACCGTAAAGAAACACAACGCGGTGCGGCGGGTGGAAAAAACTTTATAACAGGCGCGCCTTATTTTATTGAAAATACAGCCGAAGTGACGTATACTTGACTACATGAAAAAGATAACTATTACATTTCCTGATCAGGCATCTATTGTAGTTGAAAACGGCATAAAACCCCTTACCCTTTTAAATTCACTTCGAACAGTCCAGAGCGAAAAATCCTCGCTGTCAAAGTTGAAATAACGAAGTGTGCCTCGCTTTGAGGAGCACAATCGATATTTTCCGCAGAACTTGAGCCGGGTATATGCCGATTCCTCCGACGGCGCCGCCAATCTACCGCCGCCTCGCTTTTGCTTTGTCCCTTGGCCACTGCGGCACACACGCATTTTTTTCCGCTTGCCACGGCTGCTTGTCCCGGCCACAGCCTTGGCTATGGATATTATTACGCCTTGACACGGGCAAATTCTTCTTACTGGCGCAGGAGATTGCTTCCCTTAAGAAAAAATGAAACGCATTGTGTCTTCTGCTGAACGAACCAATGGAAAGAGTGATTTACGTATTTACAAAGATGCCTGTGACTTGTTTGAAAAGCTTCGGCCTTGTTGAAACACGCAAGCAGCTCAAACTACCACCTGTCCGCCACGCATCGCCGTAAACACACTGGAAGACTTCACCGACATCTATTTCGGCCCGCTTGTAGCAAGCCACCGGCGTGGCTCAATGTGTTTGACCTGATGCAGTACCACGAAGGGTTCCTGCCTTCGATTCCCACATCGCGGCAACGCTAGCGAACTGCCGGCGTTTGAAGACCCAGCCTAAACTCTTTGAGATTTACAAACGATACAAGGACTGGGGCAAAGCTGCTCGGAGTTACCTTCTGCGGGGCATCGCTCAACCAGCTTTATACACGACCAAACAAGGTGAAGGACTTCATCGACATCACCGAAACGCTGCAGGTAAAATGCATGGCGGACATCGCGGACCAGATTCATGAGCGCGGCCACGGTGCGCGTGGTTGCTCATCGCCGGTCCTTCTTCAAGCGGCAAGGACAACGACAAGCAAAAAACTTGCGCTCCAGCTTGAGGCAATAGGCTACCGCCCAAAGGTAATCAGTCTTGACAANTACCTATGTGGGACGTGAGCGCAATCCAAAAGATGAAAACGGCCAACTACGACTACGAATGCCTTGAGGCACTTTGACGTTCCGCTTTTTAAACCAGAATCTTATAGACTTGTTTGATGGGCAAAGTCGTTCAAATTCCTTCGTACAATTTTCATGAAGGCCTCCCGTTACTATACCGGCGAAACAATGCAGCTCGGGCAAAACGACATTCTTGTCATGGAAAGGCATACACGGGTCTTAACGACAAGGCTCACTCCGCCTTATTCCTGGCCTGAAAAAGAAAATTCAAGATTTATCTTTCGGCGCTTTACCCAGCTTAACCTTGATGAACCACAACCGCATTGCAACAAGCGACAAACCGCCTTATNCNCCGCATTGTGCGTGACGCCGCAGTTTAGAGGGCAAGAGTGCCGCTGACACAATAAGCATGTGGGCAAGCGTGCAGAAAGGTGAACGCGAACATATCTTCCCGTTCCAGAACAATGCTGATGCAATGCTCAACACGGCGCTTTGACTATGAGCTGCGCCGGTGCTCAAAGTATACGCCGATCCGCTTCTACGCTTGTGTGAATCCGCTTCAGGAAGAATATTCAGAGGCATCACGTCTGTTGGAATTCTTAAATTATTTTTCAACCATTCCGGGAACATCGGTGCCAACACAGTCAATCATCCGCGAATTCATCGGAGGTTCCGCATTCCATTATTAAACTGATTTTTTTAGACAGTGTGTGTCCGGTCCGCCAACAGCACGTTGCCGCCGACACACACTTTTTTATTGTTCGGTATGCTTAAGCGAATATTGTGCGTTGACAACATCGTCCATGGCAAGTTCTTCCTGCTTGAGCGATTCTTTTTTCCAGTCTGAAAGTTTTTTTTCTCTGAGCTTTTCAAGAACCTTTGTCTTCTGCATTGCCTCGCGCACTACGTCACGCTTTTGTTCCGCAACAAGTTCCGCCTGCGCCATTTCTTCAAGGAAGCGCTCTTTCTTTTTGTCAAGAAAAACAAAATACTGCTGAGCCTGCGAATAGAGCGCAATGTCCTTTGTGCCGGCAATTTCTTTTGAAACATTTACGCGCTGAGACGCAACGGCATCGAGTCCCTTCTGAATGCGGGCAACTTCTGCATTTGCCTTGCCAAGTTCAATCTCCGCCTGCTCCTGCTCAAACTTTCTGAGATCAAGAATTTTCTGGAGCAAAAAGACAAACTGCTTCATTGCGTCTCAACAACGGCACTGCTTTCTGCACTATTTTCTTCGCCGGCATCTTCCGCCGGAGATTCACGTTTAACCGCGGGCGACTCCACGTACTCCGACTCAGGAATTTCAACGCCACTCAGTTCGGAAAGTTTCTTGAGCGTATCCGCTATCGGACAAGGCTCCGTTTCTTCCTGGCAGAGGAACGCCTCCACTGCGGCATGTTTTTCTATGGCAACATCAAGCTCTGCATTTCCACCTTTTTTATATACGCCGTTGATTATCATGTCTTCCTGTTCTGCGTAGTCTGCCATCCATCTTCGCACCACGATGCACGCTTTCTGCGTCTGCGGACCGGTGACGCGCTTTGAAAGACGGCTTATGCTCTTGAGCACGTCTATTGCAGGATAATGCTGATGCTGAGCAAGAGCGCGGTTAAGGACAATATGTCCGTCAAGCGTACCGCGCACTTTGTCTGTAATAGGCTCGTCCATATCATCGCCGTCAACAAGCACGGTATAAAATGCGGTGATTGAACCTTTGTCATTTGTTCCTGTTCGTTCAAGCAGCTTCGGCAGCATGTCGAACACGCTCGGGGGATAGCCACGCTGAGCAGGCGGCTCGCCGGTGGCAAGACCAATTTCGCGCTGCGCATGTGCAAAACGAGTCACGCTGTCAAACATAAGCATGACATCTTTGCCCTGGTCGCGGAAATATTCCGCCACGGCAGTCGTTACATATGCGGCTCGCAGACGGGAAATTGATGGCTGGTCGCTTGTCGCAACAACCACGACGGAACGCTTGAGCCCTTCTTTGCCAAGGTCGCGGTCAATAAAGTCCATCACTTCACGTCCACGTTCACCAATAAGTCCGATGACATTTATATCAGCATTTGTATTGCGGGCAATCATTGAAAGCAACGTGCTTTTTCCTACGCCGCTTCCTGCAAAAATGCCAAGTCGCTGCCCTTTGCCCACCGTGAGCAGGGAATCTATTGCGCGCACGCCAGTAACAATGCGCTTTGTAATCGGCATACGTTCCATAGGATTAGGCGGACTGGCAAGCACCGGATAGAATTTTCCAGATGTAATCTCACCCTTGCCGTCATACGGTTTTCCGGTGGCATCAATCACGCGTCCCAAGAGCTGGTCACCGACGGCAACTTCAAGCACATGTCCGCTTGCAATGACTTCGCAGCCGACCTCAATGCCTTTTGTCTCTCCGTACGCCATGAGCTTCACCGAATTTTCTTCAAGCCCCACTACTTCCGCGAGAATCGATGAATTGTTGATTGGAATTTTTATAGTGCACATTTCACCAATGACAGAACGGGGACCTCGACTTTCTATCATGAGTCCCTTTACACCGGTGACTGAGCCGGTATACTTTATGGTGTCTGTGTTCTTAACACTGTCAATGTACTTGTTAAAAAATGAATTCACTTCTTGGCCCCCCTGGATGCGTTTTGCTTACGCGTCAGGATTGAGCGCATCAGATTTTGTCACCGTCTTAATCGGGGAGATTTCCAGGATCTTTGTCTCAAGTTCAGAAAGCTGGCTTGAGATGCGGGCGTCGATTGCGCCAAAGTCAGTCTCAACAATACAGCCTCCCTTTTCTACGGAGCTGTCCTCAAGCACGGTGATATTCTTTATATTCTCCACTTCACGGATAAAGTCTTTGATATGGTCGGTGGTGAGCTTCACGTCCTCAAGATTCACACGCAATGTCACTTCACCGCGGCCCTTTACTTTCTTGAGCGCCTGCACAACATTAGCCATGACAACGCTTTTCTGATTGTCACTCATAATCTTCACAACTTTGCGCGTCATGAGCAGCACAAGCTCAACAATCTGCTGTTCAGTGGAATCAAGAATCTCCTGGCGCTTACCCTGCACCGCCTCAATGATAGTATGGAGCCGTTCAATAAGACGTGTCGCTTCTTCATTGCCTTTCTGGAAGCCTTCTTCATGACCTTCCTCATATCCTTCTTTTTTAGCAGTGTCGCGTATTCCCTGATCGTCGGAATGAGCCTTTTCAAGAATCTGCTGCGCTTCTTCCTGCGCCTTCTTTACAATGTCAGCGGCGGTCTTTTCAGCGTCATTCTTTATAATGGCAGCCTTGTCGGTCTGATGCTTCACCTGCGCAAACGCGGCAGTCTCTGCATTTTTTACAATTTCATCAGCGCTCGCCTGCGCCTTTGCAAGCATCTGCGCCTTTTCAGACTCCCATTGCACTTTGAACGCTTCCGCCTCACGACGCAAATCATCTGCGGTAGGACCTTCATATTCAGGCACAGCTTCTTCAGCTTCAACAACAGCCGGAGCAAATTCATGCGTGAGCTTCAAGAGCACTTCGCCCTTTTTCTTATTGATTTCATTCGGTCTGAATACACTCTGTGCCATTTACGTATACCCTCTGCATTACACCACAAGTTCGTCTTCACCGGAGCGCGCGATGACAATTTCACCGCTGTCCTCAAGACGCCTGATGGTTGAAACAATCTTCTGCTGGGATTCCTCAACGTCCTTGAGACGAACCGGTCCCATGAACTCCATGTCTTCCTTAAGCATACTTGCCGCACGCTTGGACATGTTGCGGAATATCTTGTCCTGAACTTCTGTATCAACTGACTTAAGAGCCTTTGCAAGTTCCTGCTGGTCAACTTCACGCAGCACTTTCTGAATGGCGCGGTCGTCGAGCATGACGATGTCCTCGAACACGAACATGCGCTTCTTGATTTCCTCTGCAAGCTCCGGATCGTCTTCCTCGAGCGTTTCGATGATTGCCTTTTCAGAAGAACGGTCGACAAGGTTCAAGATTTCAACGATGCTGTCGACACCGCCGGCTGACGTGTAGTCTTCGCTTGAAAGCGTGGACAGCTTCTTTTCAAGGACGCGTTCCACTTCACGCAGAACGTCCGGAGAAGTACGGTCCATCGTAGCAAGACGCTTTGAAACTTCCGGCTGAATTTCCGGCTGCAAGTTCTGCAGAATGATTGCCGCTTTTGCCGGCTCAAGATATGCAAGAATAAGTGCGATTGTCTGCGGATACTCCTGCTGGATGAAGTTCAACAAGTGCGCAGGGTCGGTACGACGAATGAAGTCGAACGGGCGAACCTGCAGGCTGCTTGTCAAACGATTGATGATGTCTATTGCCTTCTGGCTGCCCAAAGATTTTTCGAGCAACTCACGCGCATAGTCAATGCCGCCCGTGGTGATGAAGTTCTGGGCCTGCATGAGTTCCTGGAACTCTTCAAGCACCTGGTCCTTGAAATCAGCGTCAACCGTTTCCAAGCGTGCAATTTCAAACGTGAGCGTTTCAACTTCATCCTCACGCAAATGTTTCATGATTTCTGCAGAGACATCGCTTCCCAATGAGACAAGGAAGATTGCCGCCTTCTGCCGTCCGGTAAGACTCTTGTAATCTTTTGAACCGTTTTTCTTAGAGGAAGAACCTGTCTTCATGGTTCCCGGTTTAAGCTGCTGCTTTATGCCGGAAGCTGGTTTCGGGGCAGCTGCTGCTGTTGCATCGTTTGTATCTGCCATTTTCTACTCCTCCATAAGCCATGTGCGCAGAAGCATTGCAACATCCTCTGGGTGTTCCTTTGCCATCGCGATTGCATTTTCCTGAAGTTCGGCACGCCTGCGCTCTTCGACAGACATGGTGACTTCCATGCCCTGATCCTTCGCTTCCCAAAGAGCCTGTTCGCGCTCCGCCTGCTGCTTGCGCAATGCCTCTTCTTCTCGACGCCGCTTGCGCCGTTCAATTTCACGGCTGACAAAGCGGAACAATACAAACGCAATAAGCACCACCGCGATGCCAACCAAGACAAACAGAATCGTCCGCTTTGTCTGCTGAGCCTTCCGGTAAGATATATCGTTCTTTCTCCAATCGTCAGATCTGTCGAAGGGAACATTCTTTACAACGACAAGATCTCCACGCGCCTTGTTGTAACCGACAGCTCCCTGTACAAGCTGCGCCACATCGGTGATTTCCTTGTCAGGAATCGGAGTATATTTGCGTTCATAATATCCATGCTCAAGATAGAATTTCTCGCTGTTCGGCTCCGTGTAAAGCGGCGCTCCCCATGTGCCGTCAATGTTCACAGACACCGTGACACGGTCTATTGAAGGGCTGACTTCTTCAGTCGTGTCCTTTTCATTAAGCGCATTATTCTGCTTTACGCCAGTCTCAACAGATTTGCCGATGACGTTTGAAACATCGCTGTTCACCGGCGGATTCTGACCTTCAACTCCGGCAGGACCGCTCGGATTGTATCCAGTTCCGGTCCATTCCTTTGTCACCGTCTCAGAAGATATTGGAAGGTAATCGACCTTCTCGCTTTCGCTGTACGGTGTGTTGGGGTCGTCCTTTCTTGTTTCAATTGAACTGTACTCTTTTGCAGTGAACGACCGCTTCGACATGTCCATGTCAATCTTCATTGTAGCAATGCGCACACGGTTTGAGCTATACGTGCTCTTGAGCGCAGAAAGAACCTGGCTTGAATACTGCGTCTCCAGCTTAAGAATTTCCTTCTGCTCTTTTGCGATTATATCGACCCGCTCGCTTGCTTCCATTCCGGTAAAGTCATTTATTGGAAGATTGGTTTCGCCATCAACAATTGAAATGTTGTCATCGGTCAAACCTTCAACGCTTGTCTTGATGAGGTTTTGAATTCCCTTGATCTGCCTTTTATCAGAAAGACAGTCGCTCCCGCTCTTCGCGGTAAGAATGATGCTGGCGGTGACCGGCTTCTGCTTTTCCTGGAACAAATCATCATCAGGAATCGCGAGCACTACACTTGCCGTCTGAATTCCCGGCAGCCGCAACAAATGCTGCTGCACCACCTTTTCAGTTGAACGCAGCCAGTTCACCTTGTCGTCAAAATCAGTCCTTGACCACTTCTGCGTATCGAACAGGCTGTAAGCGTCAGCTCCCGTCGGCTGCAGACCTTCGGCGATAAGGACGGAGCGGTATGTTTCCGCAATCGCCTCATTGTCAACCGAAATGTATCCGTCTGAAGAAACATACGCTTTGACATTATCCTTATCAAGGCGGTAGAGGATTTTATTGCGTTCATTTTCATCAGTGATTTTTGCGCCAAAAAGACGTACCGTTGTAGGGCGAGAAGAAAGAGACGCCATGAGAATAATCGCGACAATCACGACGACAATAATTCCGATGAGAATGCCTTTCTGGACAGCAGTCCACTTAGCCCACTTTTCTTTAAACGAAGCTAATAGTTTTTTAAACCATTCGTTCATCATCCCCTCCCGTGAACGAACTCAATTATCTTCAGAAGCATTTCCCGATACCGCTGAAGAGTGTACTTTAATATACGAAGCAGTATAACACAACAATGGCAATTTGAAAAGTCTCTAACTGCTTATTTTTATGAGAATTATGCGTTTTTTTCGTTGAATTCAGCCGTTTTTGCCGGCAAACGCTATCTTGTTGTGGAAATCTCGTTCCAGCCGGTGACAAGCCTGTCTATGACGGTCTGGGCAAGCGAAAGCGACATCTGCGCCTTTGCCATTGCAGTCGTCACGTCATGAATGTCCACACTGTCGGGGTCTGTCTCTATCTGTTCTTCAATCTTTGAAACAGCAACCTGCTGTCCGTTCATATCGTTCATTGCGTCAAGAAGGTAGCTCTCAAACGTACCGTGTGTTTTTTCAGTTTCCACGGAATTTGCAGCATTCCCGTTTCCGTCGATATAGAGCTTCTTTGCAAGGTCGGTGAGCGGCTTTGTTCCAAGATGAGCTGGATTTGTACGATTAAGTTCTAGTGTTCCAAACATTTTATCCCCCGGTTCACGCTACAGTGTATACCAATCAGCGCCCTATTTCCAGTGCCGCAGAGAACATTTCCTTGCTGCCCTGTATGACCGAGGCATTCGCCTCGTACGCGCGGCTGGCGCTTATCATATCAACCATCTCGTTGACAATGTTCACATTCGGGTACTCGACGTATCCTTTGTTCGGGCCGGACTGTATGGCATCCGGGTGGGTAGGATCGTATACAAGGCGACCCTGCGTCGTATCTTTTGTAATCTGCTTCACATGGACGCCTTTTCCAGGACCGTTGTCCTGATCGGCGCTTAGAAACGGTGTTTTCCAAGTAGGATGGCTTGAAGCGATAGGCTCAAGGATGACAGACTTTTTCTGGTACTTGCCGCCTTCAGGAGTTCGGGTGGTGCTTGCGTTTGCAATATTGTCGCTGATGACATCGGTGCGGAGCCGCTCAACGCTCATGCCTGTAGCTGCAATGTTTATACTTGTAAAAAGACCCATATGTTCCTCCAGCTATCTAACAAAAAATGCATTCTTCAAAAAGACCTGGCATTATTTCTTGATGGCCGTCTTAATTTGATTGAATTCAAAACTTTCAAGCTGCGTAAGCAGACGGTACTGCATCTGAATCTTTGTAATATTCATAGCTTCCTGCTCAGCATCGACATTATTTCCATTTGATTTTGCCGTCGTTGTATAGTCGGTGACGCGGCGAGGCTCCACATCACGCCAGTCAACCGGATTGTCGCTTTTAAAATGGCGGCTGTCAGTTGTTGCAAGGTGGAACGCCTCATGGTCACTGTCGCGCGACTCAAATGCGCGTTTGAGCTCACTCTCAAAATTCACTGACTGCTTCTTGTAGTTAGGGACTTCGCTGTTGGCAAGGTTGTTCGCCGTCACCTGATAACGGAGCGTGCTTACATCAAGACCGCGTTGAAGGAGATCGATTGAATCTGCAAAACTATTCATACCCATACTTCAACTATCGGAATTTCTGCAGAAAAGTTAAGCGGAAGGCATAAAAAAACCGGCTTGGAAAGGAATGCCCTTCTAAGCCGGCTTTGTGTCGAACTGTCTTATTCAGACTATTTGACTAGTAGCGGTCTCCGCCATCGCGTCCACCGTCACGGTTTCCACCGTCGCGGTTGAAGTTGCGAGGACCACGGCTGTTTGTGCGTGGCTTCTCTTCTGCAACGTTTACGCGTACGCGGCGTCCGTCAACTTCTTTTCCGTTGAGTGTTGCGATTGCTGCATCTGCTGCAGCGTCATCTGCCATCTCAATAAAGCCGAAGCCTTTTGACTGCTCTGTGTAGCGGTCCTTAATGATTGAAGTAGAAACTACTTCACCGTACTGTGCGAAAAGACTGCTCAGTGTGTCTTCAGTTGTGGCATAATTAAGATTGCCTACGTAAATTTTCTTGGACATATTCATGTTCCTTTGCCGACTAACGGCGTGCTTATTTTGCTGATGCCAGCTGCGAACCATCGTTTTCTGAACACTGTAATCTGAAGGAACACACGCAAACCATCGAAGGAAAGAGAGTCTATCAGCACCGTTTTAGAGAACCAGGATCGTTTCTAAAATACTATATGTTGTGAGCCTTGTCAAGCGGTTTCAATTTAATTTTCTATATAGCAATGAGAAAGAGCCAAAAACAATTTTACGCCTCATGACGGCGGAAAGAAAAATGGATAGAAGGGTTGTATTTTTCAAGTGTTGTGGTATACTTGCCTTTATGGATAAAAAAGAGTTTTACAGCCTTTTAAAAACAGTTCCAAAAGCAGAGATTCATGTGCACAGCGAGGCGGTAATCAGCAGAAACACCGTCAAAAAGTTATACAAAGAATGCAACGGCAAAGACATGACTGCGGATGATGTAAAAAAACTTTTTTCCTATAGCAATCTTCCCGGCTTTATTTCTTCATTCCTTAAAATACAATCGCTCTTTACAAAGACAAGCGACTTTGAGCTCGTCTTTGCAGACTTTGCGCATTACCTTGAAGAGAACAACATAGTTTACTGCGAGACGTTCTTCAGCCCCACTTCATTTCTCAAAAAAGGATTTTCATTCAGCGACATGATGAAGACCGTGTCACGCTCGATAGAAAAAATAAAGTCTGAAAGCAACCGGACGGTCAAAGTGCTTATCGATGTAAGCAGAACTTTCGGCGAAGCAAATGCGCAGCATAATCTTGACCTCATCCTTGCAGAAAAAAACAAGGACATAATCGGAATCGGACTTGGCGGTGACGAAGCAAAAGGCCCCGCAAAAGGATTCGTCCACGTCTTTAAAAATGCCCGGGACGCGGGACTGCATGTTGTCGCCCATGCCGGGGAAGATGTTGACAGTTCCTCAATAAAAGACGCCATTACACTTCTTGGCGCGGAACGAATCGGTCACGGAATTACCGCAGTCAACGACGAGCCGCTCATTGCAGAACTTGCAAGGACAAAGCTGCCCTTGGAAATATGCCCCACAAGCAATACGTTCACAAAGAAAATTGTGAGCCGCATGGAAGACCATCCGGTGCGCGAACTCTATGACAAAGGTGTGTTCATCACCATCAACACGGACGACCCTACATTCTTTGGCGCTTCCCTCATCGATGAATACTGGAATCTCTACTCAAAGCTCCACTTCACGCTTGATGAAATCAAACAGATTATTCTAAACGGATTCACCGCGTCTTTTATTTCCGACAATCAGAAGAAAACATACTGCGCCGCCGCAAGAAAAGCATGGAACGACTGGATGGCGCTCCATCCTCAGGCAGAATAAATTCCTTCGACTTTTCCCCCTGCTCAAAAAAAATGCGGCAGATTCCTCCACCGCATCATATTTTTCCATTAGACTCCTAGAGCTTTTGAATCTTCACCGTAAAGACAATTTTACACTCGTTGCCCTGAATGTCAGTGACGGTAAGCGTTCCCTTGCCCGGCATGCCGAGTGATTTTATGTACGTACCGGCCATGCCGCCTTTGAGCGTCACAACAGACGGTCCGATAAGAGCGATGACTCCGTCCACAGAAAGTTTCACGGCTTCCTGATAATAGTGCTGGACATTGTCATGTTCATCGAGCGCGGTAAGATGCACGGCGACCACATCGTAGCTATTTGTCTCCACAAGCTGGTCTGTTGAAGCTGACGCGCAAACAGCCACTTCCTTTGCAGGCGTCTTGACGATTGTCTTTACCACTTTGCCGCCACGACATGCCTCAAACCGGTACGATGCGACCGCGCCGCCCCAGCCGCCGATATATTTTTCACAGAGCTGAACAAGTTTGTCTTTTGTAAACACACGCAGCGCAATGAGCCGGTACGCGGCAATATACACCTTCACCGGAAGGTTGTCCTGTCCGTAGCGCGCGACATTGTTAATGACAGACTTCACTTCTTCCGCGTGTTCCGCAGAAATATGATCCTCGTTCACAAGACGCGTGCCTATGTAGTCATCAATCATAATAGGTCCGTGCGGAAGATTCTTGTACGGCGAGTCTTCACGTGTATATTGCTTGATGAAAATATTGTTTACATACATCTTCACGCTGTCAGCGTTGGTGAACACCCATACCGGGCCTCTGTTGCAGCCCGGATATTCACCTCTGTCCATTGAGGAGCTTACTTCAAGAACATCTCCGGCGACGGTATAGTCCGCCTGACTTTTATACACCGCCGCAGCAAGTTTTGGATTGCGGAACATGTCCATGACGCCGTGGTAGCAGATGCGGTCGCCGCTGCCAAAATCCTTGTGCGTATTATAGTCAAAGGCACACCACCCGCTTGCGCCGGCAATGTCATCGTAGCCCGCCACCGTGTCAAGGACGTTTGCATGACGAAGCGCGTGCTCCGTTCTCTGAGACTCGCTGTCAAACGTCTTTGTGGGAAACATATGACCGTTGTATTCAGAAATCATGTACCCTTTATCGGTGTCGGTGACTTTATTCTTATGCAGCGCGCCTGCATTTTTGCCGGTGTGGCTGAAGTCGTTGTACGTGTAGACATCCTCAAGCAGATGACTCTGCTTAAGGTAGCGCACTCCTGCCGTAGGACGTGTCTTGTCAAGTTCATGCGCGACATTGTTTGTGCGTGTGTACAGCGCATCGTTGTCAACACTTTCATTAATCCGCACGCCCCACATGAACACCGACGGATGGTTGCGGTACTGCATAATCATGTCATGCACATTCTTCACCGCCTGATCCTGCCACTCCGCACCGCCAATATGCTGCCAGCCGGGAATCTCCGTGAATACGAGCAAACCAATCTCATCGCAGCGCTCGATGAAATACCGGCTCTGCGGGTAATGAGAAGTACGCACTTCGTTGAGTCCCAATTCATATTTCAAAATGTCCGCATCTTCACGCTGAATGTTCTTAGGCATAGCATAGCCAACATACGGATAGCTCTGATGGCGGTTCAACCCGCGGAGTTTTATTTTTTTATTGTTGAGATAGAATCCGGTACGGTCAAAACGTATGTCCCTGAATCCAAACCTCACGCGGTTTCTGTCAACGACTTTGCCCTTTGTGTCCACCAGTTCTGTCTTGAGCACGTAGAGCGTCGGATGCTCAAGACTCCACGCTTGAACAGGCGCTGCGTCCGCCGCGGTGAATATTTTTGTGTTTGAGATGCCTGCGATTATTTCTGCAGAAGGCTCGGCGTCCTCGTTTTCATACGGAGTGACTGTCTGACGCAGCAGGAAGCCTTCCGTGTTGAGCGACGTGTTGATGGTCACCGTTGTATTCAAGTGATTGTTCTTTGTCGCAACGGCTACATCCGTAATGTACACCTGATTCTTCACTTCAAGATATACGTCCCGGTAAATTCCACCGTATGTCATATAGTCAATGACATTTCCAAACGGGGGAATGTCGAGCGTTTCGCGGCTGTCAACTTTTACCACAAGAACATTCTTTCTACCAGCAGCCGACAGGTACGGAGTAAGGTCGATGGTGAACGATGTATAGCCGCAGCTGTGCGCGCCTACAGACACGCCGTTAAGATACACTTCACTTGCGTGCGCGGCGCCCTCTATGGTAAGCAGTATGCGTTTGCTCTTCCAGCTTGTCTGCGTGGTGAACGAAGTCCGGTATGCGCTGATTTTCTGATATATACCCTCGTCAAAGTCATTGAACGGCGTTACGCTCACCGTGTGCGGAAGCCGCACTTTTTCCATGATGCCGCTGTATTTGGGCTGTGTCATCTTCTCTTCAAAACGGGGTGAAAAATACCATCCGTCATTCATATATATTCTGTCTTTCATACGCTGAGTTTAGTTTTTTTTGTCTTTTCTGACAATAGAGCTGCTTAAAAGAAAGCGCCTTCGCCGCCAAAAGCGCGTCATTTTCCTTGTAAAAGGCTGTATTTAGTGTAATTCTATTGAATTTACTGCACTTTTCCGCTACTATAGGGGTATACTTCTGGCGTTTTTGATGGAGCACCATCATGAAGTTCACCCCGACCGCACGCCTGGGTTTGAGGGCAAAAAATCATTTTATAAAGCGGCGCATCGCCTAAAGCGAAGAAAAACCGCACAAGGAGTGTTTTATGTCCACACCAATCGAAGATTACCTTGCCCAGACAAACGGCAAGCCAAATCCAGCAATGCTCACCTACGTTGCAAACCTCCAGCAGGTTGCCCAGGTGGGACCGGATATTGCCGCTGACGTCGTGAAGGAACTCGCCACGCAGCGCAAACACCTGAAGCTCGTCGCAAGCGAAAACTACTGCTCGCTCAACGTGCAGGCTGCCATGGGAAACCTCCTTACAGACAAATACGCGGAAGGATATCCGGAGCACCGTTATTACGGCGGATGCGAAAACATCGACTCCGTTGAAAAGACAGCCGCCGAGGAAGCGGAAAAACTTTTTGGCGCAGACTATGCGTACGTCCAGCCACATGCCGGCTGCGATGCGAATGTCGTCGCCTACTGGGCAATTCTTTCTAAGAAAGTTGAAACTCCTACTCTTGAAGAACTCGGCGTGAAGTCACTCATGGACCTCACCGCTGAACAATTCGACATGCTCCGCAAGCGCTTTGGAAACCAGCGTCTCATGGGCCTTGACTACAGCTGCGGCGGACACCTTACCCACGGCTACCGCATGAACGTCTCTGCACGCATGTTCGAGAGCCACCCGTACGGCGTTGACGAAAAGACAGGCCTCCTCGACTACGATGCAATTGAAAAGCAGGCTATGGAAGTGAAGCCGCTCATTCTGCTTACCGGCTTCTCCGCATACCCGCGCAAGATTAATTTCAAACGCTTCCGCCAGATTGCTGACAAATGCGGCGCAGTGCTCATGGTGGACATGGCTCACTTCGCAGGACTTGTCGCAGGCAAAGTGCTCACCGGCGAATACGACCCGGTGCAGTGGGCAGACATCGTCACTTCAACAACACACAAGACACTCCGCGGACCGCGCGGCGCAATCATCCTCTGCAAAAAAGAATTCGAAGACTACGTGAACAAGGGCTGCCCGATGGTACTCGGCGGACCGCTCCCTCATGTGATGGCAGCAAAGGCAATCGCATTCAAGGAAGCACGCACTCCGGCATACCAGCAGTACGCGCAGAACATCGTCAAGAACGCACAGGCGCTTGCTGACGAATGCATGAAGCTCGGCATGCGCCTCCAGACGAACGGCACCGAGAACCACCTCATGCTCATCGACGTGACCACCTTCGGACTCACCGGCCGCCAGGCTGAAGCAGCAATGTTCCAGTGCGGCGTCACACTCAATGCGAACGCACTTCCGTATGACAAGAACGGCGCATGGTGGACAAGCGGCGTGCGTGTGGGAACTCCTGGAGTAACCACGCTCGGCATGGACACAAACGACATGAAGGAAATCGCGGCAATCATCGACCTCGTTCTCAAAGGAACAAAACCTGGCATTGCAAAAGACGGCAAACCGGCAAAGGGAAAGATTGTGCTCGATCCGAAAGTTGAAGCAGAAGCGAAGGACCGCGTGCAGAAGCTGCTCAGCAAGCACGTGCTCTATCCGGAGCTTGACCTTGACTTCCTCAAAAAGGAATTTGTAAAAGACTAATTTGCATCACGTCTTGTGCTGCATACATAAAAAAAGCCCTGCGCTAAAAATTATTTTTTCTGCCGCAGGGCTTTTCCATTTCAATCGGAAATCATAAATACCGTGTATACCACCTGCTTCGAACAGAACTCCGCAGGTGAGCGTACTTTCCTTCAACAGACTTCACATATCCGGCAAAGCGGTCATTCTTTTCTGCAAAGATGACGAGCTTCGTAAACAGATAATTCAGTATGCCAACCACACTGCCGGAAACACATTTGACCATTATGTCATACATGCCAAGCGTGTCTATGAAATATGAAAGCACAACTGATTCTGTAAAACAGAGAAACAGGCGCGAAGAAAGGTACTGAAGGTAGCGCAGGGAACTGTCCCTTCCCTGACTTTCACTTTGCGCCGAAATAAACACAAATTTATTGTTCACAAAATAACCATACGTATTTGCAAGGAAACTTGCCATAAGTGTCGCCGGAATGAATGAAATTTCAAAAGCGCGGGTGAACAAGATGTAACATGCATAACTTACTCCCGAACCAGAAAGTCCAAAGAGCAGATACCGCATTGTTTCATGAATATATGTCTTGTCAATGCGAATAGTTCCAATTTGCATATAACCTTCAATTACCTAGCAATAAGTATACTTACAATATATTCTTTTTTTTGCGCATATTCCAGTATTTTTAGTATGCAAAACAATTGCCGAAGAATCCACTTGCCGACGGCGGTTCCTTTGCAGAAAGCAAATGTGAACAGTCGCCCAATGTCTGCACGCGGAACACAGCTTCACCGGGCACGCGCTCTTCCGCACCCAGCACAGTCACTGATGACGGCGCAACAAAGAATCCCTGCCAGAGTTGAACGGGGCTCATGCCGGTAAGATGCGCAATGACCGCAAACATGACGCCAAGGTGGCAGAAGAACACAATAGTTCTGTCGTCAAGATTTGGTTGGAATGCGTCAAGATGATTGTCGGCAGACGCCGCTTCAGCTGATAGATGTGGAGCGCACTGATATATAAATGACAACGGGGAAGCACGTTTATATCCTGAACCAGAAAGAATGCCGTCGATTCCCGATGAAACCTCGCGGTAATGAGATTCCATGTCACCGCTTTTCATTGTCGGCGTGTCGCACCATTCTTTTCCATCAAAATAGCGCGGCTCGGCGATGTACTCCTGCGGCAGCCAGTCCCAGGCAATTCTTTTTTCACCGTTTTTTTCATCAATCACCGGGTAATTAAATTCCCGGAGCCAGTTGAGGATCTCTGCCTTTTTATTTTGTCTTTTGAGTGCAAGCTGCGCAGTTTTGACGGCACGTCCCATCGGCGACACGTATGATTTTGTGATTCTCCATTTTGCCATTCGCTCGCCAAGCAGCACCGCCTCCTGTTCACCTTTTGCAGTCAGCGAATCAATTGTATAATCGGGATCTCCGTGCCTAATAAAAATCAAATGCATGATGTAAAATGAACCTCCGTCTGTCCGTGTGTGCAGTTGCGTATCTGAACACGGAATTCATCCGCTTCCTGCGCAACTATCATTCCCTGCGCCTCTACAAGTGAACCGTACTGTTCTGTAAGCGAATCTATGTGGAATGTCTTGTATATACGTTTAATGTCATCGTACCGGGCGTATTCAACAGCAAAAGAAAATTTTTTCTTCTCTACAAGCGGCTCGCTCTGGCAGACGTTCAGCACCGCCTTTGCGCTTTCAGAATAGGCGTGGACAAGTCCGCCCGTGCCAAGAAGCGTACCGCCAAAATATCTTGTCACCGTGAGCAGCACATTTGTCAAACCGCTGCCCTTGAGCACATCAAGGACAGGTCTTCCTGCCGTTCCCGAAGGTTCACCGTCATCGCTCATGCCGTTGATTTCACCTGAGCTGCCGGTAATAAATGCATGGACGACATGAGATGCATCTTTGTATTGTTGCTTTACCACACGGAGCGTTTCTTTTGCCAGGCTTTGATTTGCCACCGGAAAAATCTCCGCAATGAAACGTGAATTTTTTACGGAAATTTCCGCGCGCCCATGAGTAAGCGGTACGTTCATTTTTCTTCCGACGACCCGCCGCCACTCTTTGTTATATCGGTAATTTCCGGCCGGTCATCAGGATGACCTGCATCGTCAGACGGCTCATCATTTTCTGAAGTATGCACATGCATGACACCGGTGAGCGAATAAAAATAAATAGGAACGGCAATATACATGCGGACTTTTGCAATGTACTGCGCCACGAAGCCGACCATGCTGAGCACAACAGAAACAAACTGCAGCGCGGTCTGTGCATTTTGTGGAATGAATGCATCAATCACATTCACCGCAACAAGCACAAGCAGATTCAGTCCCCCCGCGTAGATTAAAAATCCAACAAAATGGAACACCTTTCCAAACAAAAGGCGTGCGCTCACCACAAACGCCTTGAACGGCCGCAGAGAGCTGTCTGCATGAACGAGCATCCACACAAAGACAAACGGCAGCAGGAAGATAATCTGTATAAAGACATAGACCAACATCGCTATGATGATATAGCTGCTTATTTTTTCCGGCGACTGCGCAAGTACCTGTGAAGTTATGGTAACCGCGTATTTGTTTCCCACAAATAATTCCAAGGCGACAAAGACAGCTGTTCCCAGTAAAACAAGCACGATAAAAATCGCACTCGCCTTAAACACTCGTGAACGCTCCCTGAACCCCTGGAATAAATATCCCAACGTCACCCGTCTCTTTTCCACCATGCGCGCAACAATGACAACCAGTCCGTAAATCAAAGTGATTGCAAAAAAGAGAGCAATGACAAGCAGCACGCCGGTCATGATGAAACTTCTCACGGAAGGCAGCTCAAATGTCTGCGCGTTCGGATTGGGATTCTTGCGGGCCAAGTCCATCACAACCGGAATCGTTGCAAAAGACAACAGCAGAGAGCAGAGTATTTCATTTACAAGCACGGCAAAAAAAGCCTTGCTCATATTTGTTTTTGCGCACTGGTTAAGCACGGCAATCATGGTACGGTACTTTGGTTTTGGCAGACTCTTTTTACTTGTCATGTATTTCCTTTAGAATAATTTTGCCTGGCCGTCGGCAGGTTCTGCTTCGACAGTGTCAGTCTCGCGCGGGCTTAAGCGCACACCGTTTGCCTTAAGTCCTTTTTCCTCATAGTCCTGAGCCTTGAACGATTCTTCAAGCGTGTGTATTCTGGGCTTCTTCACGTAATGAAGCGTGAAGGTGAATTTTTCGCGCGTGTCAACGTAGAGCACTTCCATGCCGTCAGGGGCAATGAAGTAGTCGCGGTTCATAATCCATGCGGCGATTCTGCACCGCTTGATGTACGCGAACTTTGTCTTGGGGTCGCGGTAGATGACGGTGAAGAGCACGTTGTTGATGATGTCCTTCTCCGCGTAGTTGCAGTACCACATGCCGGTGTCCACAAACAGCTTGTCCGGGACGTCGCACACCGTGTAGATGCCGCTCTTTCGCATGAAGAAGATGCGGTCGAACGGCGTAACCTTCACTATTTCCGCGCCGCCGCTCACGCTTGTGCCAAGATATCCTTTTTCATCGTAGCGGAGCGGTGTGTCGCGCTTCACCACTTCCTTCACATCAACAGCATTGAATTTCTTGACTTCTGTGTGGCGGACTAATTCTTCCGGCTTGAATTTTGCAAGCATTCCCGTAAGATACGTTATCGCGTATGCAGTCAGGTTCTTCAATAACTTATTTATTTCCCTCATGCGACTGTTAATCGCATCAACTTCCTCTTTGTTCTTGTTCATGTCATAGAGGGAAATGCGTCTAATCGGAATCTTCAAAAGTGTGTCAACATCTTCAGTTGTCACATCGCGCACAAGTTCTTTTTTAAACGGCTTGAAACCGTCGAGCACCGCCTTCACCACGCCTTCCTGCGTCTTCATCTGCTCTATTTTTTTGTAGATTCGCTCCTCAACAAAGATACGTTCAAGTGTGCGCATGTGCAGCCGTTCGGTAAGCTCGTCGCGTTCAAATTCAAGCTCAGCCTTCAAGATGCCCGTGAGCTTCTTGGCCTGGTAGTTGATGATTTCAGTGACAGTCATCACCTGCGGCTGGTTGTCCTTGATGACGAGCAGCTGGCAGTTCACCGTCTGCTCACATTCAGTGTACGCAAAGAGGCTCTTCACCACGTCCTTCGCGTAGACACCGCGCTGGAGCTTTATTTCTATCTCCACATGGTCGCTTGTGTAGTCATTGATCGAGGCAATCTTCACCTTGTCAGCCTTCGCTGCCTTTTCTACGGAGGCAATAAGCGTCTCGGTGGTGCTGCCGTACGGAAGCTCGGTGATGACAATGCGCTTCTCATCGCTCAAATCCATCTTCGCACGCGTGACAAGCGTTCCGTTGCCGTCGTTGTAGTTGCTCACATCGATGAGGCCGCCCGTCGGGAAGTCAGGGTACAGCTTGAACGGCTCCTTCTTGAGCGCGTGGATTTCCGCCTCGACAACTTCCTTTATGTTGTGGCTCAGAATCTTCGTGCTCATGCCGACTGCAATTCCTTCCGCACCGATAATCAGTACGATAGGAAGTTTTGCGGGGAACACCACCGGCTCTTTGCTGCGGCCGTCATAGCTCGGTATATACTGCGTGATGTTCGGGTTGTACATGAAGTCCTTTGCGAGCGGGCGGATGCGGCACTCAATGTAACGAGGTGCAGATGCGCGGTCACCCGTGTAGATGTTGCCGAAGTTTCCCTGCTTCTCTATGAATATTTCCTTGTTTGCAAGCACGATGAGCGCGTCGCCAATGGAAGCGTCTCCGTGCGGATGGTACTTCATGCACTGACCGACGACATTCGCCACCTTGTGGAATTTGCCGTCGTCCATCTCAAAGAGCGTATGCAAAATGCGTCGCTGAACAGGCTTCAATCCGTCCTCAAGCTCAGGAATTGCACGGTCGCGTATGACGTAGCTTGCGTACTCAATAAAGTTCTTGTCGAATATATTTTTTACAAATGCCATTTTTCTTCCACCCTTATGCGTCTATGTCTGCAAGCAGATGTTTTTCTATGAACTCACGGCGCTGCGGTGTGTTCTTTCCCATGTAGAATTCAAGAAGCGGCGGCACATTCTTAAGCGCCTGCACTTCAACCGGCGTCAGGTGCATGGTCTCCGGCGCAATGAACTGGCCGAATTCGTTCGGGCTGATTTCACCAAGTCCCTTGAATCGTGTCACCTCAACTCCGGAACCAAGTTTCTTCACCGCCTTGTCGCGTTCATCTTCCGAATAGCAGTAGATTGTCTCCTTCTTGTTCCGTGCGCGGAAAAGCGGCGTCTCCAAAATGAACACGCGCCCGCTCGTCACCAGCTCCTCGAAGAAGCCCAGGAAGAACGTAAGCACAAGATTTCGAATATGGAAACCATCGTTATCAGCATCAGTTGCGATGATGATTTTGCTGTAGCGCAGACCGGACGTGTCGTTTTCAATGCCAAGCGCCATCATCAGGTTGTACAGCTCCTCAACTTTGTAGATGTCGCTCTGCCGGCAGCCGAACATGTTTGCCGGCTTTCCGCGCAAGCTGAATATAGCCTGGTTAGAAACATTGCGGCAGCCAATCATTGAACCAGTAGCAGAATCTCCTTCCGTCACGAATATCATGCTGTCTTCACCCTTTTCTCCGTCTTCCATATGATAGCGGCAGTCCTTGAGCTTTGGAATCTTGAGCGAAATCTTCTTTGCCGCTTCCTTCGCTTCCTTCTTCACCGCAGAAAGCTCCGTGCGCAGCTTTTCGTTTGCAAGGATTTTGTCCTGCATCTTGCGGGCCGCTTCAGGATTATGATGCAGCCAGTCGTCAAGACCGCTCTGTGTTTCAGAAATAATCCACTGGCGAATGTCCGTATTGCCGAGCTTGTTCTTCGTCTGGCTTTCGAACACCGGGTCCTTCACCTTCACCAAGACAGCCGCCGTTATTCCTTCGCGTATGTCCTCGCTCTTGTAGGCAGCCTTGAAGAAGTCGTTCACACCCTTGATGAAGCCCTCTTTGAAGGCTGTAAGATGCGTACCGCCGTCAGCAGTGTACTGGCCGTTTACAAATGAAAAATAATTTTCACCGTACGCGTTCGTGTGCGTGAATGCAAACTTCAAATGCTCGCCCTGATAACTTCCCACATCATAGAGACATTCTGTGTCAATTTCATTCGTGAGCAAATCGAGCAAACCGTTCTCACTCGCAAAATCTTTTCCGTTCAGGCGAATCGTAAGCCCCTGGTTCAAGTACGCATAGTTCCACATGCGGTGCTCTACAAATTCCATATTGAAACTGTATTTGCCAAAGATGCTTTCATCAGGAACAAATTCAAAGTACGTGCCGTTTGGCGCCTTCTGTTTCAAAGCACCCGTGCGCTGCGTCTGGAGTTTTCCCTGCTGGAATACCGCTTCAGTACATTTATCATCTCGTATTGAGATGACACGGAAATATGAAGAAAGCGCATTCACCGCCTTCGTACCGACACCGTTCATGCCGACAGAAAATTGAAATACATCGTCATTATATTTAGCGCCGGTGTTTATCTCGCTCACACATTCGACAACTTTGCCCAGCGGAATGCCACGCCCGTAGTCGCGAACCTTCACGCGGTTGTCCTTTATCTCAACGTCTATGCGCTTGCCATATCCCATGATGAATTCATCGACCGCGTTGTCAACAACTTCCTTGAGCAAAACATAAATGCCGTCGTTCTGATTGGAACCGTCGCCCAAACGCCCGATGTACATGCCGCTTCTAAGACGAATGTGCTCAAGCGCATCGAGATGCTTCACCTGACTTTCATCGTAGACCGCAACAGCCCGCTTCTTTGCAGGAGCAGGAGCCGCAGCAACAGCCTTTGCCGAAACCTGAGCAGATTTAGAAACAGACTTTGCCGCCGGCTCTTTTTTTAAAGATGCAGCCTTTTTTGAGGACGCAGATTTTTTAACAGATTTTCCCGAACTAGATTTTGCCGCCTTTTTTGCAGACGTGCCTTTACCACCTGCCGCAATTTTTCCCCGAGCAGCAGGCTTCTTAACTATTTTTCCACCCATGCCGTATAGTATATCTTGAGTTTTGAATTTCGTCTAGGGAATGGCATATTTCTTCTATTGGACAGTATTTTATTACATAAAAGAGCATGAACTTTATCCGCCCATGGAACGCCCGCAAACTGCATATCACAGCAGCCCTTCCACCCGAACCGTTAAACCATGAATACGGACATTCTGCTTTCCGGACCCAGTGATTCTTGTCTCTGCATAAAGTGAATTTTCATTCCTTGTGAAGTGATTTTTTAATCTTTAGAAAGGGAGTTTTGCGCCTTTAGAAAGGGAGTTTTGCGCCTTGAGAAAGGGAGCTTTGCGCCTTTAGAAAGGGAGTTTTGTGTCTTGAGAAAGGGAGCTTTGTGCCTTGAGAAAGGGAGTTTTGTGTCTTGAGAAAGGGAGCTTTGTGTCTTGAGAAAGGGAGCGTTTTACACGATGGCAACAACTGAACCTGAAGGAAAGCGAACATTATTTTTGAGAAAAGAACCATTTAATATCAATAACAGACCCTGTAACAATATTCCACCCTGTTTTTGCTGAATTAGTTTTAGCTCAAACTAATTTTGTGGAATTTACGCCCAGTGCGATAAATCCGCCATTTATCGCAGCAGAAAAATCTGAATTATCATCCTACTGTGCAGTTTTTTTATCCAGAAGAGCCTTTATTTTTTTTATCATAACGGGGTCCCCTGATTCTTCTGCTGCTTTAAGGCAGGATATATCAAGCCGTGCTCCATACTTCAAGAGCAGATCAACCTGGCTTTCCCAGGCAATGCCTTTTTTTATAGCCTCATAAATTGGAGTTGTTGCTTCCGGGCTGTTAAAGCAGGCTTTGATCTCTTCTTCGGTTATTGTTTCTGCCTTCTCAAATTCAAAAGGAATTGGCGAGCCTTTTCTGTTCACATCAGCGCCTGCATCGAGAAAAAGTTTTAATACACGGTTACAGTCATTTAACCTATATTCAATTTTATTTTTCAATTCTACTTCTGTTATTCTTCCTTCTTCATAATCCTTTTTGTATTTTTCTATTGCATAATTGTCACGACAAAACACAGCTGCCCATACATAAGGATATTTATTTATGTCTGCCCCTGCCTTTATAAGTTCATTAAATACCTGAACATCTGGATATGAAGGCTTTTCAGCAAAATATGTTGAATATCCAGCCGCTGTGTTAAATATCATCAATGGGTTGCGACAACACCAATCTTCTCGAAGCATAAGACAATAATTCGGGTCACATCCTGCGTCAAGATAATCCTGCACTGTTGTATCGCCTTCTTTTGATCCATAAGATATTTCTTGTGCTATTCTTTCTCCAAATCCTACAAGCATTCGTTTACTTTCTGGAACATCACCATATAACGTTGCTCTTGTCGTACTTAATGTATTAGTCATAATTTTTCCCGCAAAGAAATTGATAATTTTGAAGAACATAAATATCCCGATACATGCAGCAAGGCATGCAGAGAGTATCGTAATAATAATTATTGTTATTTTCTTTTTACTCATTGTTATTTTTTTCCCCTGTAATTGTTACATTTTTTTCGTTATAGGTAAACACGTGTATTATTGTCATCTTTGGACGCTTTATTTCTGAATTATGTCTCAACTTTTCACTTAATAATTTTACCGTTCAAAAGATAAATAATTGTATAATCCTTATCAAAATAAAAGGTAATATAATAACTTTCATTATCATTCTTAGGTGGGTCAATTTCATCTACTTGATAAAATTAAAAAAAGAAACAGTAGTTCGCCACTTTCAGCGGATTCGTTCTCCCGGGTGAGAATTGATTATGATATCCCGCCGCACCCGGCCGCAACACGGTGTACGGATCACAAACATCTTTTATGAATTGTATTTTAAGTTTTGTCTGTTGTCAAATTATATTTATTTAAAATAGTTGTGTGCTATCAATGGAAAGATTCAAAAATGGTTCATCGAACATGGCGCACACGATGTGCAGAGTTTGTGCCTGAAGATTTTTTATTTCTTTTTCTGACAAAACTGTTTTTTCTGTCTTGCCCGGAAACAAAAAATTGGGCTAACCCAGTTTTGTCCAGTTTCAATTTTTCAGTCGTATACTTCACGCCGGTGGCCGATTCTTACAACTTCCACTGTAAGGATTTCATCCTTGATTTCGCAGATCAGGCGGTAATCGCCGACACGGTAACGCCAGAGGCCTGCAAGGTTGCTTGAAAGTCCTTTGCCTCTCGTCCTCGGGTCTTCAAGGCCAGATAATTCTTCCAGATACTCTATTATCTTTTTCTGTATGCTTTTATCAAGCTTTTTTAACTGTTTCTTTGCTGTCTCTGATACCAGTACTGTCATAATCCGAGTTCAGCCTTAACGTCGCTCAGACTGTAGGTTTTCTCCTTTCCGGCACGTATTTTTTTTACGGTTTCCTCGGCAAGGAAGATGTCTTCCATGTCATCAAGGTATTCATCAAGAAGGTAATTGTAATAAAAAGAGGCTGAACGTTTTGTCTCTTTTGCCAGCCGCTCTATGCGGACTTTGTTCTGTGTCTTTGTTCTGAAATTGATTACTGTTGAACTGGCATTCATATTTCTACCTCCGTTATATAATATATTGTATTACATCTTATTACAAGTGTTTTTTTATATAAAACTCTTGCGTTTCCATAAAGATTTCGATTGTGTCCATAGACGTTCGCAATTTCGTTTAAAAAAAACCTCTGAATTTCCTCATGCTGCATTAAACAATATTTCCTTCTGGCTCCGGATTGAGCCGGCATTCATGTACGCTTTTTCTGTCTGCCAGTCCTCCATGTATTCAAGCAGATAGCTTGTAATCAGCCTTATGTAAGAATCGGTGCTCGGTCTTCTTCCGCTTTTTTGTTGGGCCGCTCAAAGAGATCTGCAAGTCCTGCCACCGCCTGCGCCTTCCACTGTGCAATCTGGTTGGGATGTACGCCGTACTTCACCGCAATCTCCTGGACTGTTGATTCTTCCCTCAGTGCTTCAAGTGCTACTTTCGCCTTGAAATCCTTGCTGAATGTCTGCCGTTTTCTTCCCATAGTGTAACCGCCTCTTGTTATTCTACCGGCTGCTTACACCTTATTCTACCAGTGCTTTTTGTATTGTTTTACGGGTGCATTATAGAATGCCGGGAGGGCGAATTTTTGGCTTGCTTCTGGTCTGATGGAGAAATTTCCGGCGTTTCTGTAACAATATCCCACCCTGTTTTCGCAAAATTAGTTTTAGCTAAAACTAATTTTGCGGAATTTACGCTCAGTGCGATAAATCCGCCATTTATCTAATTTAGATTACATCAATATTGACCATTACTAAAATCTCTTAACTCAAATCACCTTTTTTTCCATTTATTTTTGGTCATACACAAAGTTATTCTTTCAAAATAATCCAGAATATTTATATGCATCTCTATTTATATATGAATATTCTGAAATACAAAAATAATTCTCGCTAATTAAGTCTTTGTATTGCTTTTCATCCATTACTGAAAGAATATAATGTGTATTTGGAAGAGAAGTTGTATTTAAATAAGTCATTTTTGAATAATTAATTTGGCTAATCACTATATACTCGTCTACTTTCTGGGAATACCAAAATAATTCTTTATTTAGTTTAAACTCAGAAAATTGACTATCGCCTGTAATAAACTTCTCTTTTTGTAATACTTCTTTAGTTGAAGAGTATGGATTCAAAAATGAATAAGAGTCACTGTCGATACTACAAGAAAAAGTGTTTTGCTTTTCAGTTTCTTTTACTTCTATTTTTCCGATTACTTTCAAATCTTCAGGTAATAAAATTGCATATATTCCTGCTGCTGGAGCAGAATAACTTATTTTTTTCTCAGTTTTACATGACCTAAAAATGTCAAATCCGAAAATCAGAGACAGACCTACGGGAACTTGAATGAATACATAAAATAAAATCTTCAACGTTCTTTTATTCATCTATCTTTTGCCCCTTATAAATACTATAATAATCGATATTCTTAACGTAACTTTCAGGATTTTCAAAACGTTTGTCCTTATATGGAGTTTGACCTACTTTATATAAATTATAATCTATTTTTCCTAATTGCTGTTTGTCATACTTTGTATTTTTGTCTATTTCATTTTTTAATAAATTTATCTGTTTATCAAGAAATTCTATATATGCATCATCTTTAAGATTATTATTTTTTTGGAATTCGGCTTTAATACTGTTGATTTTTGAAATTTCAGATTTAGCACCATTTATAAAGGACGTTCTGCTATCAAAATCTACAATAACGTTATCATCACGATCACTACTTATTTCTCCCAATATGCCAAATACTGTTCCCACTCCGCCAACTGGACCTGGTACAAAAGACATTACACCAAAAACACTGCACCATGCCTCCCCCTGTTTTTGCGGAATTAGTTTTAGTTCAAACTAATTTTGTGAAATTTACGCTCAGTGCGATAAATCCGCCATTTATCGCAGATGTTATCCCTTTCACCAATAAATTATTATTCTGTATTAATTCTTAATTGAATCACAAATATTTCATCAAAACACATTTAATACTAGAAGATAAAACCTTTTCGTCATAGTCCATTACATCCTTCTTTTCGAGAAGTTTATTTTTATTAATATAAGATTTGTTATACATAGTATTCCTATGACTAAATACAATATTGTTTCCTTTTTTATTGGATTTGTATTTATTAAACTCCCATCCTTAAATGTTACTTTCCTTTGTTTTCCATTCTTCTTTATAATTATTCCATCTCCGTCAAAATCACCATTCTTAAATTCTCCTATATATTTTTCACCTGAACTATATTTATACACCCCTTTTCCATTAAAAAGATCATTTTCAAAATTACCTGTATAACTATCACCATTAGCTTTATTTAAATATCCTTGACCCGTTTTGATATTTTCCTTAAATTCTCCAATAAAAACGGTGCCGTCAAGTAAAATCATCTTTCCTTTACCATCAAACATACCTTTTTTGAATTCACCAATATATTGAATGCCATTTGAGTATGTGATTTCACCGCTTCCATCAAAGAGACCATTTTTAAAATCTCCTTTATAAACACAGCCATCCTTATCCAATGTCCCTTTTCCACTATATTTTCCACCAGAGAAACCACCTTCATAAAAATCACCATTTTCCCATTTTTCTGTTCCGTACCCATCAAAAAGACCTTTTTTTATACCGCCATCGTAGATAGAATTATCTGGTAAAATAATAGTATATGCATACAGTGTAGATATACTGCATATCATCAGTATTTTTATTATTTTTTTAATCATTTTTTTCCTCCTCTTTTATTTCTGGTAGTTTTGAGATTTGTTCATTATTCAAGAACTTTTTTGCATCGTCTTCTGATAACTTTGGCAATTTCACTTTGTCCTCATAAGGTCCTAGATCACTTTGATCAGAATAATTTAATATAATTGAAGCGTTTATAAAATCTGTATACATTGAAACTTCTTTATCTGAATATTTTCCATCTCCATCAAGATCAAATGTACCTTCATTCTTTACATCTACTTGAAGCATAATAAAAGCTGTAAGAACGTTACATTCATATGTTAAAGCTTTATTTCCATATTTTCCATGTAAAAATAACTTATCAATCAGTATTCCCGCTCCGGAAGGATTTGAGGTCTGTCCAACAACAAGATCACCAATTGCACTACATTCTTTAGAGTAATTTTCAATATTATATTTCATTCCAGGTGCAGGTCCATTAAAATTGGTTCCGCCTCCGGGAAAATACATGCTCTGCCTGCCATCTGGATCCGTGTACTTCACCGGGTTGTTCCCCGCGTAGTGGTATAAATGGAGGTTTATCGCATTAAACCGTCTTTTCTGCCGTAAAACCACTATACAGCGGGCGCTTCCTGCGGAAGAAAATCGCGTACGGATGGCCGGGAGGGCGAATTTTGAGTCTGTCTCTTTTTTCAATGCGAGATTCCCGGACGTTTCCGTCAAAATATACCCCCCTGTTTTTTAATAATTAGTTTGAGCTCAAACTAATTATGTAAGATTTCCGCTCACTGAGATAAATCCGCGGTTTATCGCAGTAAGCAAATCCACCGCCAGCAACGAATTAATCCTTCCGGCTTGAGGCTTTAATGCTGACCGCCGCACCCGGCAGAAACACGGTATGCAGAGCAGCAAATATCATTGTCATAACTTTCTATAAAAAGTTCCATAATTCCGAACCTTGCCAGTAATTTTGGAAGCTAAGATGGTATACTTCCACAATAGATTGTGCAAAATAGTATTGATAGCATCCACCGACTCGATGGTTATTTTGTCTGCTCACGGGCTGGGCTACATTCCAATCATCAACTGTGTCCGTACGGTCTTTTATACTACAACTTTTGTAAATCGCCAACATTTATTGATCCAACTGCCTTCTTATAGGCCATGGAAGTGGTGTCTACAATTTGTGAAGGTATTTCACCATATTTTTACCAAAATAATCAGTGGCTATATTCTTTGTTATCTTTTTTAGAAGCGCCGATTCTGTTTTTATTGTATCACTCTTTGGACTACCATCACGAGTGTTCTGTTTATGCACAAAGTCACGGACGGCGAAGATTTATTCATTTTTCATCTGGAATTAACATTAACCTCCAAAATTAAACAAATACAACATAAATTGAGAAAAACAGCCATAATATTATTAGAACTATTTCAATAAAAGTATCTAATTTCTCCCACGTCCTACGATAAATAAAACGAGAAAGTGTAAACAGTGAAATTGCAACAACACCTATTAAAAATAGCCTCATAATCTCTATAAACTTATTCATTTGAAAGTCCAAACTTTAGTTCTTGTTTATAATTGTTGATGTCATTTCTGATCACTTCAATATCCAAAGGATCTTTCGCTGTATAATTATTTACACCTCCAATTGAATTGTAGTCTATACTTAAATTTCCCGACTGGTACAATAAATTTATTTTTCCCTTTGCAAAATTATAGAGTTTTTCTGATGAATCAGGAGAATCCGATGCCATTTCAGACATAAACAAATTACATGTAAGTTCCTCTATTGCACAATTGAGAATATCGTTTTTATAAGATTTGAAAAGTCCGATTCCAAATTTTATAGTACTAATTCTTCCAGCAATTTTACCGACCTTTTCTAATCCCTCCGTTAGCTTCAAGCCACCAATAATTGAAACACCTGTTAGTGCCTTATCTGCAAAGGAAGATTCATTACTTCCTTCTTTTATTCTATGTTCCCCGGATAATGAATATGATAAATCAACAATTTCATCGCCCTTTATAGGGTAAAATTGTGCTTGAACCTTTTCAAAAGTAGTCTTTTCGAAATATGTTTGAGAACGAACCACATATTTGTCGTTTTCATTTCCTCCCATTAAACCAAATTTCAAATAAACAACAACTGCATTTCCATCCGGGTCAACATACTTCACGGGATTGTTCCCCGCGTAGTGATACAAATGGAGGTTTATCGAATTAAACCGTCTTTTTTGCCGTAAAACCACTATACAGCGGGCGTTTTTTGCAGAAGAAAGGTGCGTTCGACAGGCCGGAAGGGCGAATTTTGGGCTTTTTTCTGGTCTGAAGGCGAGATTTCCGGCTGTTTCTGTCACAATATACCCCCCTGTTTTTGCGGAATTAGTTTAATATCGAACTAATCACGCTGATTTTACGCTCAGTGCGATAAATCCGCCATTTATCGCAGCAGGCAAGTCCACCGCCGGCAGCGAATCAATCCTTCTGTTAGAGGCTTTATGTTGATATTCCGCCGCACCCGGCAGAAACACGGTGTGCGGAACGGCAAATACCAATGTCATAATTACTATAAAATTTTCTACATCTCCAACTTTAAAATCTTCCGTAAGCATAGGAAGTTGATATTACATACCCTAGATTTTATCAGGATAAAACATGCATAAGGCTTATTGTCATAATATGTTCTGATTCATCATTAAACTCCTTTTTTGTGATTGAACGGAGAATCAAAGCCGAACACCGTTACACGGTAGTGCTTCCGCTTTTCCTTTGCCATATGTTTTATATATATTCATTGTAAGCAAACATTTCAACTATTGCACTTCTCCTATTTAAAAAAACCTAAAAGTTGAGTAAACAGCGTAAATAAATCAGCAGGTTCATTCCAAATATCCATTGTTTTAATTATGCAAATAATTTTTAAAAGTAAAAGAAGAATTATAATAATTGAGAAACATTTCTGTTTTTTATATTTTATAACGTCAATGATAAAAAACAAAATTAATGGCAACAATATAGTCAAACAAATAAAAACTCTTTTAATTCCAATAGAAATAAACAAACTTAAATAGACATAAGACAAAGCCGATACTTGGATATATTTGTAAATAAAGCCCACGATGATGGAAATAAAAAAACTTATGAGTAAATAAATTAAAATACTTTTCTTAATCAGCT
>JGI20225J20221_1001087_pt1 | contig 41925 bp, 37 predicted proteins | sample BioMet4_FD_20221 | JGI IMG/M metagenome (IMG submission 20221)
ACTACCAACAACCAGAGAGGCAATGGATTCTGCCACCTACCTTGATCTGAGTTGCACCCTCAAAGAAGCTCAGTTTACAGGTGGACAGAAACAGGATATTGACACCACCACACTGTGTTCTACTGAGCAGGAGAACACCAACGGCCTCCCAGCGCCTTCAGAGATTTCTCTGTCTGGTAACTTCTTCCTGAATGCCGCGCAGAACGCATTGCGTGATGCTTATGACAACGACACCACTTACGGCTTCCAGATCATCTTCCCGTCAGGTAATGGTTTTAAGTTCCTGGCCGAAGTTCGCCAGCATACCTGGTCATCTGGTACCAATGGTGTTGTGGCAGCTACATTCTCACTGCGCCTTAAAGGCAAGCCTGTCCCGATTGACTCTGTACTCAAACTGACCACTGATCTTCCTTCCTCACTGTCTGTAGCGGTGGGGGCTGCGATCAGCATGGCTGTAGTAGCTGCCGGTGGTAAGCCTCCGTATGCCTACACCTGGAAGAAGGCAGGTAGCACCGTCAGCGGGCAGACATCCGATACCTTTAATAAAGCCACCGCAGTTTCAGGTGATGCAGGTGATTACACCTGTGTGGTTACGGATTCTTCTTCTCCGGTCAAAACGGTTAACTCAGCTGCCTGCACCCTTACTATCAGTTAATGGAGATGCCGGGTTGTCCCGGCATGGATAAGCGATGTCGCAAACTTTAAAACAATTAGCCATGGCGAAAATGGCTGGCTTTCGCCATAAGACGGTCGTCGTCCCTGAGTGGGAAGGCGTCAAAGTTGTCTTGCGTGAGCCATCCGGTGAAGCCTGGCTTCGCTGGCAGGAAGTGGTGAAAGCAGGCGCGGAAGATGAAAATGTGTCGGTGTCTGAGAAGGCACACCGTAATCTTTGCGCTGATGTTGTTCTGTTCATTGATGTTCTGTGTGATACCGATAAGCAGCCGGTATTCAGCGCTGACGAAGAAGAGCAGGTGCGTGAAATTTACGGACCCATCCATTCACGCCTGCTCAAACAGGCGCTTGACCTGATCAACAACGCGGACGAAGCGCGGGAAAAGTCTCAACCCCCGGCGTAAAGTTTCTGATGTCGCTTGCGCTCCGGATGGGGCGCACGCTCTCAGAGCTTCGGCAGAATATGACGGCAAGCGAGCTTCTGATGTGGATTGAGTACGACAGGCAAAGTCCGGTTGGCGATATTCGTGGTGACATTCAGGCCGCCCAGCTCGTCTCTGCCATCTACGGCTCGCAGGGGGCAAAAGTACCGCTGGACGATGCGATCCTGCGCTGGGGTGGTGATGAGCAATCAGAACCGAAGGACCCGTTTGCTGGGCTTGAGGAAGCGCTAAGTGTTGCCGCTGGTTGATTAATGATGTATACCCGCCATTATAAAATCGATGGAGGGGTAAATGAGAAATATTTTAGCAGTTATCACAGCAGCAGTTGTTTTGATAAGTATCATCTTTGCATTGCGACAGCCGATTGCATTAGTTTTTTTGTTTGCTTCCTGCGCAATTCCAATCGTTTATGTGGCGAAGAGTAATAAAACCTTAGCAAAAACTCTTATCATTTTAGGGTGTTTAGCTTCACTTTTATTTGTTAATTCAATGGTGCCGATATTTGGTGAAAGATATCAATTCTACAAGAAAAGTAGAGATGAGCACGACAGGCTCATCCAGGAGAGATATCAGGAATTAAATAGAGAATCAGCTAGAGAATACCACCGAAATAACTAAGTCAGATATGATTGCCCGCGACAGCGGGTTTTTTTTCGCCCGGAGAATGTGATGGCAACATTACGTGAATTGATTATTAAAATTTCCGCTAACTCGCAATCATTCCAGACGGAAATTTCCCGCGCCTCACGTATGGGACAGGATTATTACCGCACCATGCAGAATGGTGGTCGTCAGGCCGCCGCTGCCGCCAGAGAGAGCGAAAGGGCGTTATCTGATCTGACCGCTGGGTTTGCATCGGCAGGAAGAGCCGCTGCTGCTGCTACGGCCGCTTTTGCGACTGGTAAGCTCGTGCAGATTGCCGATGAGTGGAACTCCGTAAACGCTCGTCTTAAACAGGCATCATCTTCTGCTGATGATTTTGCCGCTTCACAGCGTCAGTTAATGGAAATCAGCCAAAGAACTGGCACCGCGTTTTCAGACAACGCAAACCTTTTTTCACGCGCAGCTGCTTCAATGCGTGAGTTTGGGTATAGCTCTGACGAAGTTCTGAAAATTACCGAAGCTGTTTCTACCGGCCTTAAACTTTCGGGGGCTAATACTCAGGAAGCGAGTTCTGTTATCACTCAATTCAGCCAGGCTCTGGCGCAGGGCGTTCTTCGCGGTGAAGAATTCAACGCCGTTAACGAAGCAGGTGATCGTGTTATCCGCGCACTTGCCGCCGGAATGGGCGTGGCCCGCAAAGACCTGAAGAGCATGGCTGACCAGGGGCAACTTACGATTGATAAGGTTGTTCCTGCATTAATGAGCCAGTTGGGCTCATTACAGGGTGAGTTTGCCAGCATGCCGCAAACAGTTTCCGGATCCCTGCAAAAAGTCACAAACTCGTTCATGGCATGGGTTGGAGGTGTCAACCAGGCTACAGGTGCTACCGATGCGCTATCTGGTGGCCTAGACGGAGTTGCCCAAACGCTTGATTCATTTACCTCTTCGGCAGTAAGTGGCGCACTAAGTGATGTTGCAGACAATATGTCCACGATCACAACAGTGGCGGGTGCACTTGTTGGCGTTGGGCTGGCAAGGTATCTCAGTGGAGTAGTAACAAGCGCCACGAGCGCAACCGGCGCGCTAATTTCTGCGGCTAAGTCAGAGGTTGCTCTTGCCGTTGCACAGGATAAGGCTGCACAGTCTGCCGTTGCCGCCTCAAGGGCGGAGGTTTATAGGGCTCAGCAAGCTGTACAGAGATCGCGTAGCGCAGATGTTCAGGCTGCGCAGCAAGAGAAAATTGCTGCGGCAGAAGCAAAAGTCACTGCAGCCCAGGCCAGGCTGACTACCGCTCTAGCCAGCGGTTCTGCTACAGAGAAAGTCAGGGCCAGAACTGCGCTTGAACGTGCACAGGCAGGGCTGGTGGCAACTAAAAACGCTGATGCCCAGGCTGTTGCAGAAAGGCGTTTGTCCGCGGCAGAGGCCTCCTTAAGCCGGAACCTTGCAAACCGCGTTTCGACTCAGAGCAATCTCAATAGCGTAACATCTGTCGGTACTCGGCTGATGAGTGGTGCACTTGGTCTCATCGGTGGAGTTCCTGGTTTGGTTATGTTGGGTGCAGGAGCCTGGTATGCGATGTATCAGAATCAGGAGCAGGCTCGGCGTTCTGCTCAGGAATATGCCAGTCAAATTGACGAGATACGAGAAAAAACCTCCCGCATGTCTTTGTCTGAAACAGACGATAATAGGGGGAGGACTGTTGGTGCTCTGGTAGAGCAAAATCGNCTGATTGATGAGCAAGCCAAAAAGGTTGGTGAGCTGAAGACCCAGATCGATGATTTGAATGCATCGCGTGGAAAACCGGGCATTACCAGCGAGAACGATGCAAATATACTGAGAGCGATAGCTATTGTTACGGATCAACTCGCTGTTGAAGAGGGAAAATTGAATGACATGCGAGATAAATCTCGCGGCATACAGCAGGCTCTCGAAGAAATTGAGCGGCGTCGTAATGATTTAATACGCGAACAAGCCTGGCGACAGAATGCGGTATATCAGTCGATGATCATGATGAATGGTCAGCATACTGAATTTAACCGTCTGCTGGGTCTGGGAAATCAGCTATTAATGGCCCGGCAAGGGCTGGCTAACGTCCCGCTCAGACTCCCTCAGGCCGACCTCGACAAAAAGCAAACTGATGCCCTCGAAAAGAGTCGCCGTGACCTGGAGTTATCACGTCTTAAAGGAGAGGCTAAAGAGCGTTTACGACTGAGTTATGCCGCCGACGATCTGGGACTAACCAGTGACCCACAATTCCAGACTGGCCGTCAGGAGTTGATTAATAACGGTCTGGCTGAATGGCGAAATAATGAGGCCAATAAGCCTCAGAAAAAAGGGCCAAAGACGGAAGGTGAGAAGACAGAGGATGTCTATAAACGTCTGATCAAACAGCAGAAGGAGCAGATTGCCCTGCAAGGGCAGAATACCGAGCTGGCAAAGGTTAAATATCAGGTTAGCCAGGGCGAACTTTCTACGTTGAGCCAGGCGCAGAAAGCCGAAGTTATGCGAAATGCTGCTCTCATTGATCAGGTAAAACTTCGCGAGCAGCTGCGCAACTACGAAGCCAGCCTTGCTGACAGCAATGCCAGCGCCCGCGCAGCTAATGATGCTCAGCTTATTGGTTACGGGCAAGGAACCCGGTTCCGTGAACGAATGCAGGAACAGTTTAATATCCGCAAGGAATTTGAGCAGAAGAACACCGATCTCCTTCGCCAGCGACAAGCCGATCAAATTAATGAGAACGTTTACCAGCAGGAGTTAGCCCTCAATAAGCGTTACCTTGAAGAGCGCCTGCGCGACCAGGAAGGATATTACGCTGCTTCTGATGCTCAGCGGGATGACTGGATGACGGGCTTGTCTGAAGGCTATGCCAACTGGGTGGATGAAGCGACAGATTACTCTTCCATGGCAGCTGACGGGATGAAGCAGGCGATGGGCGGGGCGGTTACCACCATTACTGACATGCTTAACGGTAACGTAGACAGTTGGAAGGACTGGGGAATAAGTGTTCTCAAAATTGTTGAAAATGTTGCAATCAACATGGCTCTTGCTAATGGTGTTAGCTCGTTAGGCTCATTCTTCAGCTTCGGTGCATCTTCCGCCGCAGCCGCCAGTAGCGGCACCGCTATTCAGAATGCTGGTGCGAACTTCACCTTTAATGCGAAGGGTAATGTTTACGACTCTCCGTCCCTGAGCGCTTACAGCAATGGCGTTTTTCAGACGCCTCAGCTATTTGCGTTTGCCAAAGGAGCGGGTGTATTTGCGGAGGCTGGACCTGAAGCCATTATGCCGCTTACCCGTGCAGCTGATGGTTCGCTGGGCGTTCGTGCTGTTGGCACTCCTCAGGTCTCCGGTGGCGTGCCTTCAGTTAACTTCGGCGATATCAATATTCAGGGTGGATCACCGCAGGCGACCAGTCAGGGAACAGCCGGTGCCGCTGGCAGACAACTGAAAGATGCCATCACTGGCGTTATTAACGAGCAGGCCAGTATGCCTGGCTCACCATTGTGGCGTTTGATTAAGGGAGTTTAACCATGACAGTTGAAACCTTCACCTGGTGTCCGAAGGTTGCCTCTCAGGTTGATACCAGTTTTCGGACCAGAAAGGCGCAGTTTGGAGATGGCTATGCGCAAGTGGCTGGCGATGGTATCAACCCGGTGACGCCGCAATGGAGTGTCAGTTTTACGGGTGATGAAGCGTACATTCAGGCGATCAAAAACTTCCTGAACAGACATGCCGGGTTTAAGTCATTTATCTGGAAACCGCCACTTGAGCTATCAGGACTCTGGCGCGCGGAATCCTTCCAGATATCGACCCTCGGTAATAAGAAATACACCCTCAGTAGCACATTCACACAGGCGTACCATCCATGAGTATTTCATCTGATGTCCAGAAACTGGAACCGGGTGAGCGTGTCCGTCTTATCGAGGTGGACGGGTCAGCTTTCGGCGCCGGTATTCTTCGTTTCCATAACGAGACCATCCCCCATACAGAGGCGGAAATTATCGCCTCGGGTGGCGACGAGTCAAAACTTGAACCGAAATCAGTCTGGTGGCAGGGGCAGGAATATGGCGCGTGGCCATACGAACTTACCGGGATATCTGTCAGCAGTGACGGGCAAAGCTCTCGGCCAGCGCTTACCGTGGCAAACATCAGCGGCACGATTGGTGCGCTTTGCCGGAGATTTCAGGGGATGGCAAAAGCTAAGGTGATCATCCACGACACCTTCGCTCATTACCTTGACGCCAGGAACTTTCCTGATGGTAACCCGACCGCCAATCCCAATGAGGAACGCAAACAGGTTTATTACATCGACCGAAAATCAGGTTCTGATGATGAAACAGTGGAGTTTGAGCTTTCCAGTCCTGCTGATCTTCGCGGGCAGTTAATCCCTACCCGGCAGATTCAGCCCATGTGCACGTGGTGTATGCGTGGTTGGTACAAAACCGGTAACGGCTGCACTTATGCGGGACAAAACGGCTGGTTCGATAAAGACGGTAACAGGGTGGATGATCCTTCACAGGATGTCTGCTCCGGACTGCTGTCAACGGGCTGTAAACCTCGCTTCGGAGAGAATGAACAACTGGATTATGGCGGGTTCCCCGGCGCTTCACTTCTGAGAGGATAATCATGCGCGACAAAACAGTTAGCGCCATTCTGGCGCATGCCGCCGCATCCTTCCCCGAGGAGTGCTGTGGCGTGGTTATTCAGAAGGGGCGGGTGGAGAAATACATCCCCTGCAAAAATAATGCTGAGTCGCCGACTGAGCAATTTGAACTTAATCCTGAGGATTATGCTGCCGCCGAAGAGCAGGGCACTGTGGTGGCGATCGTCCACAGCCATCCCGGCGACGGGGCAACAACTCAGCCGAGCGAACTCGACATGCTGATGTGTGATGCCACGGAACTGCCCTGGATTATTGCATCGTGGCCGGAGGGCGACATTCGCACCGTCATGCCTCGCGGAGACCGCCCCCTCACAGGGCGCCAGTTTGTACTCGGGTATGCAGACTGCTGGTCTCTCATCATGGACTATTTCCGCATCGAGCACGGCATTGAACTGCCCAACTACAGCGTAGATCGCCACTGGTGGGAGCAGGGTGAAAATCTCTATATGGATAACTGGCAGGAATGCGGTTTCCGTGAGTACGACGGCCCCGCTCAGCCCGGTGACATGGTTATCATGCAGGTTCAGTCCACCGTCCCGAACCATGCCGGGATTTTGCTTGATGGCAACATGCTACTGCATCACATGTACGGTCAGCTAAGCCAGCGCATTCCTTACGGCGGCTATTATCGTGACCGTACCATCAAAATTCTGCGCTATAAGGATTTGATGTAATGGAAAGAAAAACCGTCATTAAACTCAGTGGTTCAATGGCTCAGCGATTTGGCAGGACCCACCGCCGCGCGTTAACGTCTGCCAGTGAGGTATTCAGGGCGCTATCTAACACCATTGATGGATTTGATGCCTACCTGCGCGAGACCAGAGCGAAGGGGCTGGACTTTATCATCTTCCGAAACCAAATAAACATAGGAAAGGAAGAGTTTGATCTTCTTGGGCCTGGCGATGAACTTCGCATTATCCCTGTAATACGCGGTAGTAAAAGGGCTGGCCTCTTTCAAATTGTTACTGCCGCTGCTATTGCGGCTTTTACCTGGTGGAACCCAATAGGATGGGCAGCAGGTACACAAATGGCGCTATATGCCGCAGCTGGTTCTATGGCTGTTGGCGGTGTGGTGCAAATGCTTTCCCCTCAGGTTGCTGGTCTGCGGATGCGACAAGACCCAGATAACAAACCTTCCTATGCGTTTGGTGGACCCGTTAATACAACAGCGTCCGGCAACCCCGTTCCTTTGTTGTATGGTCAGCGGGAAATAGGCGGGGCGATTATCTCTGCCGGAATTTATGCGGAAGATCAGCAATAGGCCTCATCAATGAGGCCGGAGAGATGTTATGGATAAAAACCTTTTTTTACAGCGGTACAGCCTGGCCACTGATGATTTCAGTGTTCAGACGTTTTGTGGTTTTCACGAGACTATCAAACATTGTTTCAAGCGAGAGCCAGGCATCTTGGATGCCATTCCCGTAAGCCTGAAAATAAATACAGAATCTGTGCCCGGTCAACTTGTCCCCGTCGGGGGTGATGTAGTCCGTTATGAGGGGGCTGATGCGGAAGGTGCCTTTTCTAAAATCGGACCTTTCTATCTGAAGGTATATCGATAATTTATCGTAAACCCATCTGATTGATTCTTTGTTTGCATTTATTTCTATCTGGCGAATGAAAAATTCGAAGCGGCCTGTTATTCCATGCGTACACCTGAATAAGACTGCTGATGGATCATCCTTAGGTTCCCCTGAGAGCATACAGTCAGTGCTTTCCAGCGCACTTTCTGGACCGTTTATCCATCTAATAAAATCGTAAAAGTTTTGTACCGATATTTGGTCTGCGTGCTCTACAAAGTCTTCTAAATGTGTAGTTATGAGTTCGGGGTGCTCTCGAAAATTATAGTATTTCCCCGCTTTATACTGATGTCCTTCGGTTGCACCCCATGGCTGGGAACGTCTTCCGGATTCAGTTATTTCAAAGGATGACACGACAATCATTTCGCTTTCCTTAACCTATTTGTTCCAGATGAAAGTTTATTTTTAGTAACTACAGCAATGCACCAACATACCCAGGGCTGTAATGAATCAACATCCTGATATTCAAACAGTAGCCACCTTCTGGTGGCTTTTTTTATGGGCGCGATATGACAACGACGATCATCAAAGGGCGCGGTAAAGGTGGCAGCAATAAGACCCGAACGCCTGTTGAGGCACCTGACAGCATTCAGTCCATTGCCAGAGCAAAGGTGCTTATTGCTCTCGGAGAGGGCGAGTTCGCTGGTGGGCTTGATGGTAAAAACATTTTCCTCGGCGACTCATCATCGTACACACCTATTCAGAATGCAGACGGAAGTTACAATTTCAACAATGTTAAATATGAGTTCCGTTCCGGCACTCAGGATCAGGACTACATTCAGGGATTCCCCGGTGTTGAAAACGAACTTCAGGTTTCATATGAACTGAAACAGGCGGTCCCATATGTAAGAGCCGTCTCCAATATCCAACTCTCTGCGCTGCGTATTCGCCTTGGATGGCCGACTCTTTTACTCCAGAAAAACAATGGAGATAAAGTCGGTACCCGCGTTGAATACGCTATCGACCTTTCAGTAGATGGCGGACCCTATGAAACGGTAGTCAACGGAGCTGTGGATGACAAAACCACAACGCTTTATGAGCGCAGCCATCGTGTAAACCTTCCAAAAGCTACGACAGGCTGGCAATTGCGGGTTCGAAGAATCACTCCTGATTCGACAAGCGTAAATGTTGTGGACACTATGCGTGTTGTGGCCGTTACTGAAATTATTGACGCCAAACTACGCTACGTAAACACAGCCCTGCTGTACGTTGAATTTGACGCAAAGCAGTTCCCTAATGGCATTCCTCAGGTTGTATGCAATCCGAAAGGTCGAATCATCCGTGTACCNGTACACAGCCCTGCTGTACGTTGAATTTGACGCAAAGCAGTTCCCTAATGGCATTCCTCAGGTTGTATGCAATCCGAAAGGTCGAATCATCCGTGTACCGGACACCTACGATCCTGAAACCCGGACTTACTCTGGTACCTGGGAGGGTGTGTTTAAATGGGCATGGACGGATAACCCTGCCTGGATTTATTACGACATCATCCTGAACGAGCGTTTCGGGCTGGGTCAGAGAATTGACGCGACACAGATAGATAAATGGGAGCTTTATCGCATCGCTCAGTATTGCGATCAGCCAGTGCCTGACGGGAAGGGTGGTAGCGGGACGGAGCCTCGTTTTCGTTGTAACGTTTATATCCAGGACCGTAATGACGCCTGGACCGTACTTCGTGATCTGGCAGGTATTTTTCGCGGCATGACGTACTGGGGCGATAACAAGATGTATGTTCTCGCCGACATGCCCCGTGATGTGTGGCACATCTACAACCACGCCAGTGTTGTTGAGGGTAAATTTACCTTTGCAGACCCGAGTGAAACGACCAGGAATACTGCTGCACTAGTGAACTGGTCAGACCCGGCTAACCACTTCAAAGACACGCCTGAGCCTGTTTACGATAACGATCTGGCCATGCGCTTTGATTATCGTCAGCTTGAAATGACCGCTATCGGCTGCACCAGACAGTCAGAGGCAAACCGGCGCGGGCGCTGGGCGCTGCTTACTAACGGCATCGGCGAGGTGGTGACCTTCAGCACAGGTATGGACGTGCCCCCTGTCGGAGAGGTGATCGGCGTGGCTGCCAACGAGTTGGCCGGAAGAACCATCGGCGGCAGGGNGAGTGCGGTTAACGGCCGCAACATAACCCTTGATCGCGCTGCTGATGTGAAAGCCGGTAACCGGCTGTTTCTGAACCTGCCATCAGGCACAGCTCAGGCCAGAACCGTTCAGGCCGTTAACGGAAACATCGTAACTGTTACCACATCCTACAGCGAAACGCCTGAGGCTGAATGTAACTGGGGTGTGGATGCCGACGATCTGTTTATAGCGCTTTTCCGTGTTACGGGAACGCGGGACAACAATGACGGCACTTTCGAAGTCACCGGGACGACATACAACCCTGACATCTATTCTGCCGTTGATACCGGCGCAAGACTGGACGAGCGTCCGATCAGTGTCATTCCACCAGGGGTTCAGGCTCCTCCAGACAATATCGTCGTGGACAGTTACTCCACGGTTAACCAGAACATTGCGATCACCACTATGCGGGTTGCCTGGGATGCCGTTCAGGGTGCAGTTGCTTACGAGGCGGAATGGCGACGAGACAGCGGAAACTGGGTTAGCGTGCCGCGTGCGTCATCACTCGGTTTCGAAGTGCAGGGGATCTACTCTGGTCGCTATCTGGTCCGGGTGAGAGCAGTAAACTCCAGTGATGTTTCATCCGTGTGGGCGTCATCTGCTGAAGTAACTCTGACGGGTAAAGTGGGTAATCCACCTAAACCGGTTGGGTTTACTGCTTCTGAAAACGTTGTGTTTGGTATCGAGTTGAACTGGAGTTTCCCGGCGAACACCGATGACACCCTGAAAACGGAAATTCAGTACAGCCTGACCGGTACCGCCGATGATGCAATCCTCCTTGCTGACGTGCCTTACCCGCAGCGCAAATATCAGCAGATGGGTCTGAAGGCAGGGCAGATATTCTGGTACCGCGCGCAGCTGGTTGACCGGACCGGCAACGAATCAGGGTATACAGATTTTGTGCGCGGGCAGGCCAGCGTGGATGTTTCGGATATCACTGATGCAATTCTGGAGGACATCAAAAGCTCTGAAGTCTTCAAGGACCTGATCGAGGATGCCGTGGCCAGCAGTGACAAAGTGGCTGAACTGACTGATGCGATCAAGGAGAACGCTGATGGTCTGGCAGCTGCGGTAGGCTCGAACAAGCAGACGGCGGAAGCCATTATCGGCAACGCGCTGGCCATTGCTGATGTCGTTGTCCGCCAGACGGCGCAGCAGGGGGCCAACACTGCAACCTTCGAGCAGCTCCGGGAAGTGATTGCCACGGAAACTGAAGCGCGCGTTACTGACGTCACCCGGCTGGAAGCGGAAACGGCAGACAATGCGGCAGGCATTACGGAGGTCAGGCAGGCGCTGTCGGACGAAACGCAGGCCAGGGCCACCGCAGTTGACCAGCTCACTGCCGCCACTCAGGTGATTTCTGACAAAGCGGATGCTGCGGGGCAGGCCAGCTCGCAGAACAGCGCTGATATCACCAGTTTGCAGCAGGTTGTAACGGACACTACTTCGTCTATGGCATCCCGCCTGGATGAGCTGGGAGCCAGAACCGATACGGCAAATGGTGGCATCCAGAACAACGCGATTGCGCTTATCACCAGCACCCTTGCTCAGGTGAATCAGCGAATGACCCAGAGCGTGCAGTACGGTGATAACAAAGCTGGTATTGAGCGTGTTGATAATGTCATGGCTGATGCCAGTAAAGCCGTTGCCGAATCGCTCAAAACGCTGGATTCCAGCGCGGGTGGGAACACGGCGAACGTCACTGACCTTTCTAAAACGCTTGCTGATTTCACCCAGGCCACGGCCACGCAGATCAACTCGCTTAAGGTCACGGTTAACGGGCAGTCAGCGGCAATTGTCCAGAACGCTCAGGTATCGGCAGATATCAATAACAACCTGAATGCGATGTACAGCATCAAGGTTGCTGTTGATTCTAATGGTAACCAGTACGCGGCAGGGATGGGGATCGGTGTTCAGAACACGCCATCGGGAATGCAGACGCAGGTTCTCTTCCTGGCTGACCGCTTCGCGGTGATGACCCAGGCCGGTGGGGACGTAACTCTGCCGTTTGTTATCCAGAACGGACAAACCATCATCCGGGACACCGTAATTGGTGACGGGACGATCGGTAACGCCAAAATCGGCAGCTATATTCAGTCCTCAACGTGGGACGGAACGGGAAATGTTGGCTGGCATATCAATAAGTCTGGGTTTGCGACATTCAATAATGTCACGATCCGGGGAACGGTATACGCCACTAACGGCAGCTTCAAAGGGTCAGTCGAGGCGACCACTTTTGTCGGTGACATTGCAAACGTGGGGATTGGCAGTGACGTCAATATTTCTGGCGGCGGGGTTGCGACACGAACGATCACGTTTACGGATTCCTCAACATCAGCACTCGGTAAATCAGCACTTCTTGAGGCGCTAATTTATCTTTCTGCATCTGCTGCAACAACGGTCAGTATCACCCTCAACATTAACGGGAGCACGCGTGATTTAGGGACAATCAATGTCCCTTCCGGGACTGCCGGGGTCTGGATGACCGTAAGACACGCTGTGAGGAATCTAACAGCATCAACTGTAACCGGAATCATAACGGTAACCGGAACAGGAACGGCCAGTAAGATTATATCAGCCCCGACATTAACCATTACCCGTGGTACCGGCTCTTTTGCCTGACCTTCCTGATATTCAACCAGATTTATAACCCGCTTCGGCGGGTTTTTTATTGCGTGGAGAAAATATGATTTATACCACTGGCACTATTGCCATCAGCGGAAAAACCCTTACAGGTACCGGCACAAACTTCACTGCAGCTGGCTCACTTATTCGTAACGGCTGCACTGTTATCGCACTGACCAGTCCGGCGCAGGTTTTTCAGATTACCGCGATTGGAAGCGCAACCTCTCTTACCGTTACGCCAGCTGCTAACCCTGCTATCCCTGCGGGAACCAAATATGCCATTCTTCTGAGCGACAGCCTGAGCGTCGACGGTCTGGCGCAGGACATCGCTGAAACATTCACTATGTACCAGCGTTACATGAGCGGTTTCGCTGATGTGATGAACGGTACTACAGACGTCACTATCACGATTAACGGTGTGCCCGTCACCGTACCGGGGCAGAAATCGCTGGCGAAGAAAGGGGCTAACAGTGACATTACCAGTCTTGGCGGATTAACAACTGCGCTAAGTATTTCGCAGGGGGGGACAGGTGATAAAACTGCCGCCGGTGCTCGAATAAATCTCGGCTTGGGAAGTGCCGCAACCAAAAATACTGGCACATCATCAGGTGACGTGCCGGTTCTTGGTACCCTGGGGTTAGGGTTTGCCCAAACAGTCGATAACTTCAACCAATATTATGATCGCGCTATTTTTCTTGCGACCAACGCCCCACAGACGTGGTACCCAGGAAGTCAGCAGGGAACAATCATTAATGTGGCTTATCCCTCTAACACACAATTTGTTTCCCGGTGGATGGGTGATACAAGCGGCAGAGCCTTTTTTCAGTCAGTGGTTAACGGCGCGTACAGCAATGCGGCAGAAATTTGCATGATTGGTAAGAGCGTCACTGTAGATGGAAACGGATTTATCAAGAAGGCATCACCCATAGTTAATATTTTCGGGGATGGAAGTGCAGAAACTAACGAAGAATCCGATGGGGTAACCGTCCAGCGCATTGAGAAGGGGGTATATCTCATTGAAGGCTGCATGGGATTGAATTCAGATGCCGCCTGGGGTGGCATAGATGGAGGCTTTGAAATACCCACTGATCGAAATAAGCAGCCTTTAATCTGGCTGGATTTTGAGGTCAATGCTGACGGTTCAGTGTTGGTTAAAACCTATCACCGCACACATTCATCCGCTCCTGTATTTGCACGAAACGAGCTGGATGGGATTAAGGATGGCGATCCGATTGATATCCCGGCAGAGCAATTCGTCAGTGTACGTGTAGAAATGCCAGCTGATAGTATCTGGAATACAAAGCAACTGGCTGCAAAAAATGCTTTAGAAGACTCCATTGCATTATCAGCTGAAAAAAAACAAGGCTCGTGAAGAAGAAGCCGCCGCCCGCTATTACATATGACGGGCGGCGGCTGGTTGCTCAGTGTTCATGCCCGAGCAAACGTGGGGAATATTAACCGAGTAAAATTTAAAGGCCAACCTGGCGAACGGTAGGGAACTCAGATACAAGCCACATATCTGACTCTTCAAACATATCCTCCAGCATGCGGTTCAGCTTTTCCCGATCGCTTTTACTGGCATCGCTATTCAAGCCGTTCGCCTGCATCGGCTTCACCTTCACTTCGGCATCAGGGAAAATCTGATGCACCCGCTTCGTCAGCTCGGCCAGAATGATCTCTCTGGCCCCTTCGAGCCCCGCAACATTACGCTTGTCATAAACCAGTTCTACGAACATAAGAGCTCCGCTAATCACTGTTTGAATATACAGTATTTTTGCTTTGGCGGTTTTGTCTGTCAAGGCATGAACCACTTGTTTTTAAATTTTGGGGAACATACTGCTGGCGTGTTTGTTATCGATTTGCCCTACAAGGCTGATGTGGTCTGGCGCTGACTTGAATTATGCGTGGGGCATGGATGGGGCAAAAGTGGTCTGTGAAGTTCGTTAAAGTTCGTTAATCAAGCTTTATCTCGATCTCGCTCATCCCTTGTTTAAAGCGCTCCTGGACGATCTTTATCGATTTTAAAAACTATGAGTTCATATTATAAAAATGTAGCGAAAAAAGGTGCTTGCACCTGAAAAGATGAACATTCTGCATAGCGCGTTTTACACAACAGGAATATATTGAATCGTTACTCGACAAACGATGCATAAGGTTTTCTATGACACAACAGCCACAAGCCAAATACCGCCACGACTACCGTGCGCCGGATTACCTGATTAGCGATATCGATCTGACTTTTGACCTGGATGCCACAAAAACCGTTGTAACGGCGGTAAGCCAGGTGACGCGCCACAGCGCGACGGCCGTCCCGCTGCGTCTTGATGGTGAAGATCTGACGTTGGTTTCCCTGCACATTAATGATGAAGCGTGGTCTGACTATAAAGAAGAAGGCAACCAGCTGGTTATTAACAACTTGCCGGAACGCTTTACGCTGCGCATCGTGAATGAAATCAGCCCCGCCGCGAACACTGCGCTGGAAGGGCTTTACCAGTCCGGTGTGGCGCTGTGTACTCAGTGTGAAGCGGAAGGTTTCCGCCACATCACCTGGTATCTGGATCGTCCGGATGTGCTGGCGCGCTTTACCACCAAAATTATCGCTGATAAAACTCTCTATCCCTTCCTGCTCTCCAACGGTAACCGTGTAGGTGAAGGCGAGCTGGAAAATGGTCGTCACTGGGTACAGTGGCAGGATCCGTTCCCGAAACCGTGTTACCTGTTTGCGCTGGTGGCCGGTGATTTTGACGTGCTGCGCGATACCTTCAAGACCCGTTCCGGCCGCGATGTGGCGCTGGAGTTGTTTGTTGACCGTGGTAACCTCGACCGTGCGCCGTGGGCGATGACGTCGCTGATTAATTCCATGAAGTGGGACGAAGAGCGCTTTGGCCTCGAATACGATCTCGATATCTATATGATCGTCGCCGTCGACTTCTTCAACATGGGCGCGATGGAGAACAAAGGGCTTAACATCTTCAACTCCAAATATGTGCTGGCGCGTACCGATACCGCAACCGATAAAGATTATCTCGATATCGAACGTGTTATCGGCCATGAGTATTTCCATAACTGGACCGGTAACCGTGTGACCTGCCGCGACTGGTTCCAGTTGAGCCTGAAAGAGGGCTTAACCGTCTTCCGTGACCAGGAGTTCAGCTCCGATCTGGGGTCGCGTGCGGTGAACCGTATTAACAACGTCCGTACCATGCGTGGTCTGCAGTTTGCGGAAGATGCCAGCCCAATGGCACACCCGATCCGCCCGGATAAAGTCATCGAGATGAACAACTTCTACACCCTGACGGTGTATGAAAAAGGATCTGAAATTATCCGCATGATCCACACCCTGCTCGGCGAAGAGAATTTCCAGAAAGGGATCCAGCTCTATTTCGAGCGTCACGACGGCAGCGCAGCCACCTGTGACGACTTTGTGCAGGCGATGGAAGACGCGTCTAACGTCGATCTCTCTCACTTCCGCCGCTGGTACAGCCAGGCCGGTACGCCCGTTGTGACCGTCAAAGATGATTACAACCCGGAAACCGAGCATTACACCCTGACTATCAGCCAGCGCACGCCGCCAACGGCTGAGCAGGAAGAGAAACATCCGCTGCACATCCCGTTCAGCATTGAGCTGTACGATAACGAAGGTAAAGTGATCCCCCTGCAGAAGGGCGGTCATCCGGTACATCATGTACTGAACGTGACCCAGGCAGAGCAGACCTTTATCTTTGATAACGTCTACTTCCAGCCGGTGCCAGCGCTGCTGTGCGAATTCTCCGCACCGGTGAAACTGGAGTACAAGTGGAGCGATCAACAGCTGACGTTCCTGATGCGTCACGCGCGCAACGACTTCTCTCGCTGGGATGCGGCACAAAGTCTGCTGGCGACCTACATCAAGCTGAACGTGAACCGCCATCAACAGGGTCAGCCGCTGTCTCTGCCTGTGCATGTTGCTGACGCGTTCTGCGCTATTCTGCTGGATGAGAAGATTGACCCGGCGCTGGCGGCTGAAATTCTGACGTTGCCTTCTGCGAGCGAAATCGCTGAACTGTTCGAAATTATCGACCCGATTGCTATCGTGGCGGTGCGTGAAGCGTTGACCCGTACGCTGGCGACCGAGCTGGCAGACGAATTCCTGGCGATTTACAACGCCAACAAGCTGGATGAGTATCGCGTGGAACATGCTGATATCGGCAAACGTTCCCTGCGCAACACCTGCCTGCGCTATCTGGCCTTCGGTGAAGTGGAACTGGCAAACACGCTGGTGAGCAAGCAGTACCACGAAGCCGATAACATGACCGATGCCCTGGCGGCTCTGGCTGCAAGCGTTGCCGCTGAGTTGCCGTGCCGTGATGCGCTGATGCAGGAGTACGATGACAAATGGCACCAGGATGGTCTGGTAATGGACAAGTGGTTCATTCTGCAGTCTACCAGCCCGTCTGCCGATGTTCTGAGTACCGTACGCAGTCTGTTAAAGCACCGCTCCTTCACCATGAGCAACCCGAACCGCGTGCGTTCCCTGATTGGTGCGTTTGCCAGCAGCAACCCGGCAGCTTTCCACGCAGAAGATGGCAGCGGTTATCAGTTCATGGTAGAGATGCTGACCGAGCTGAACAGCCGTAACCCGCAGGTGGCGTCTCGTCTGATTGAGCCGCTGATCCGTCTGAAACGCTACGATGCGAAGCGTCAGGCGAAAATGCGTGCCGCGCTTGAGCAACTGAAAGGGCTGGAAAACCTGTCTGGCGATCTGTTTGAGAAGATCACCAAGGCACTGGCCTGATATAAAAGTTAACCAGCCCTCTCCCTGTGGGAGAGGGCTGGGGAGAGGGCATCAGGCATTAGCTTTCACTCGCTGTAACTCAGTTTCTCCACGCTTCATCACTCTATCCAGCACTTCCGCTTCCAGCTCTGCCAGTCTTGCTGACCCCACGCGACGTGGGCGCGGAATATCGACAGTCAGATCCAGCCCAATTTTTCCCTCCTCTATCAGCAGTACGCGGTCGGCCATCGCCACGGCTTCGCTGACATCATGCGTCACCAGCAATACCGTAAATCCGTGCTCCTGCCATAAAGAGACAATCAAATCCTGCATGTCGATACGCGTCAGGGCATCCAGTGCACCAAGCGGTTCATCCAGCAGCAGCAGGCCAGGGCGATGAATCAGTGCCCGCGCCAGCGCCACGCGCTGTTTTTGTCCGCCTGATAATGCTGCGGGCCATTCACCCGCGCGATTTTCCAGCCCAACGGTGGTCAGCGCCTGCCTGGCCTCTTCCCGCCAGTTGCCTTTCAGACCCAGCCCGACGTTGTCGATAACCGTTTTCCACGGCAGCAGGCGTGCGTCCTGAAACATCATGCGGGTATCGTCCTGAATATTGGCCAGCGGCGTCGTGCCCGCCAGAATCTCCCCGCCGTTGGGAGTCTCCAGACCGGCCAGCAGGCGCAGCAAAGTGCTTTTTCCGCCGCCGCTACGACCGACAACGGCCACAAATTGCCCGGCGGGAATATGCAGATCCAGTGCATTAAGAATGGTGTTTTCACCGTAGCGTTTAGTGACGCCATTCAACAGCAACGGTGTCCCCTGATTCAGTCGGGCAGTATTCATGCTCTGGCCTCCAGAGTGGTATAAGCCGGGTTCCAGCGCAGCCAGCTACGCTCCAGCCACTGGGCGCTGACGTCGGCGAGTTTGCCGAGCAGGGCATAAAGAATGATGGCGACCACCACCACGTCCGTTTGCAGGAACTCGCGGGCGTTCATCGCCAGATAACCAATACCGGAGTTGGCCGAGATAGTTTCAGCCACGATCAGCGTTAGCCACATCAGGCCGAGTGCGAAACGCACGCCAACCATAACAGAAGGCAGAGCACCCGGCAGGATCACATGAATAAAGAGGGCTAAACCGGATAAACCGTAGCTGCGCGCCATCTCCACCAGCCCGCGATCGATACTGCGGATCCCGTGCCAGGTATTGATATAAATGGGGAATAGCGTCCCCAGCGCCACAAGAAAAATCTTGGCGCTTTCATCAATGCCAAACCACAAAATGACCAGCGGGATCAATGCCAGATGTGGCACGTTACGCAGCATCTGAATGGAGGTGTCCAGTAACCGTTCTCCCCAGCGGGAAAGGCCGCTGATAAGGCCGAGGATCAGGCCGATACTTCCGCCAATTGAAAAGCCAATCACGGCACGCCAGGAGCTGATGGCCAGGTGCTGCCACAGCTCTCCGCTCATGCTCAGCGTCCAAAACGCTTCTACAACGCCCTCCGGAGAGGGCAGAATGCGGCTCGACAGCCAGCCGGTTGAGGAGGCCAGTTGCCATAGCACCACAATACCGACGGGTAAAAACCAGGGGGCAGCACGCAGCAGCCATTTTTGCACGGTGGCAGACATAGGTGCTCCTTAGCTTTGTGCTGCTTTTCGCGGAATAAACTCGTTGGCGACCGCTTCGCCCTGAAGCTGGAGCGAACGAGGCTGCGGAATTTCCGGGATGGCGACATCCAGATGCGGGAACAACAGCTCGCCCACGTTGTACGCCTCTTCCAGATGCGGGTAACCAGAGAGAATAAAGCTGTCGATACCCAGCTCAGCGTACTCATTAATCCGCGCCGCGACGGTTGGGCCATCGCCCACCAGTGCGGTACCTGCACCGCCGCGAACCAGGCCCACACCTGCCCACAGATTGGGGCTGATTTCCAGATCCTCGCGCTTACCGTTATGCAATGACGCCATCCGGTGCTGCCCCACGGAATCGGTTTTGGCGAAGGCGGCCTGCGCCCTGGCAATGGTGTCCTCATCCAGGTGCGAGATAAGCCGGTCGGCCGCCAGCCAGGCTTCTGCATTTGTTTCACGCACAATCACGTGCAGGCGAATACCAAAACGCACCTTGCGACCATGAGCTGCTGCTTTGGCGCGTACCTGAGCTATTTTTTCTTTAACCAGTTCAGGTGGTTCGCCCCAGGTCAAATAGAGATCAACCTGCTCAGCGGCCAGATCCTGCGCCACATCGGAAGAACCGCCAAAGTAGAGCGGCGGGCGCGGCTGTTGTACCGGCGGAAAGTAGAGTTTTGCATCGCGAACATGCACATGTTTACCTTCAAAGGTGACGGTTTCGCCTTCAAGCAGACGTCGCCAGACGCGGGTGAACTCGGCGGATGCTTCATAGCGTTCCGTGTGATCGAGGAACACACCGTCGCCCGCCAGCTCCTGGGGATCGCTTCCCGTGACCAGGTTAAACAGCGCCCGCCCGTTGGAGAGCCGGTCGAGCGTGGCGGCCTGACGTGCTGCCACGGTAGGGGAGACCACGCCAGGACGCAGCGCGACCAGGAATTTCAAACGCTGAGTCACCGGGATCATCGATGCAGCGACCAGCCAGGCATCCTCGCAGGAGCGTCCGGTGGGGATCAGCACACCGGTAAAACCGATCCTGTCCGCTACCTGGGCAATCTGTTGCAGATAAGCGTGATCAACCGGGCGGGAACCCTCTTCTGTGCCAAGATAGTGTCCATCACCGTGGGTGGGTAAAAACCAGAAAAGATTCAGACTCATAATTGGGTTCCTTCAGTGCCAGCGGGTTGCCAGATACGTTCGCGAATGTTCACCTGNTTTGGAACGAGGTGATTTTGATAAAAGAGATCGGCTGTTTGTTGCTGGAGTGCAGCAACATGTGCGTCCACAGGGCGGATAGTGGTGATGGGGCGGTGGTCAAGATAGCTGGCGATCACTGGCTCAGGTAATCCCATGCTTTTTGCCAGCAGAGTTATACTCTCCTGCCGCTGGCTTTGCGTCAGGGCATCGGCCTGCGTAAAGGTATCGAGGACGCCCTGGATAAAAGCACCATTCTTTTCTGCATACGGACGCGCGGCGAGGTAGAACGAGCCGGTCTGTTTCAGCGTGGTACCATCCTTTAACACCCGCACACCACCCTGCAGTAATGCGGCGGAATAGTACGGATCCCAGATAGCCCAGGCATCTACGTTACCTTGCTGGAATGCGGCGCGCGCATCGGCAGGTGTCAGATAGACGGGCTGAATGTCGGTGAACTTCAGCCCGGCTTCCTGCAGGGCGCGTAGCAGCAGGTTGTGCGAGCTGGAACCTTTCTGGAATGCCACTTTGTGGCCCTTGAGTTCCGCAACGTTCTTAATCGCGCTATTTTCAGGAACCAGTATCACTTCCGCTTTCGGTTTTGCAGGCTCAACACCCACGTAAACCAGATCGGCCCCGGCAGCCTGAGCAAAGATCGGCGGAATATCTCCGGTGCTGCCGAGGTCGATACTTCCGACGTTAAGCGCTTCGAGCATCTGCGGCCCTGCCGGGAACTCAACCCAGGAAAATGTTGTGCCCGGGAAGCGTTTTTCCAGAAGCTGATGATTTTTTGCCAGCACCATGCTGATGCTGCCTTTCTGGTAGCCGATGCGCAGACTTTCCGGTGCTGCATGAGCCAGCGACGAGAGGGCAATCAGACCTGCCAGCCCGATACGTGTCAGGGTGTTAAACATGTGCGACTCCTTGCGGCAGACCAAACGCAGGTGCCTGGATATCCCGGCGGTGCAGGGCATGCCAGAAGGTTTCCAGCGCACCATCGAGGCGGGTTTGTAGGTTCGGCGTAAAGTGAGGTTTGTGCTGGTAGTCGATAACCTGCGAGTCATCAGCGAAGACACCGTGCAGGATCTCCTGCGCTTTTAACGCGTTCAGTACCGGCTTCAGGGCGTAGTCCACCGCCAGCAAATGGGCAACTGTCCCGCCTGTTGCCAGCGGCAAAACCACCTTACCGTCCAGGGCGCGTTCAGGGAGCAGGTCGAGCAGGGTTTTCAGCGCGCCGGAAAAAGAGGCTTTATAAATGGGCGTCGCCACGATTAACCCGTCAGCGCCTTTGAGCTGTTCTGTCAGGGTTTTGAGTGCCGGGCTGTCAAAGCGCGCGAAGAGCAGATCTTCGGGTTCGAAGTTATGCAGGTTCCAGTGGCACACTTCCACATCCAGGGCATTGAGCTTTTCGCGGGCATATTCCAGTAGTGCGCTGGAACGAGAAGGAAAGCGAGGACTTCCTGCCAGGGTAATGACGCGCATGATTGCTCCTTATAACTAATTGTTTGCTTTTATCTAACATTGATAACAATTTTCAGGAGTGTGACATTGCGTGGTTATTCCACTAAATGATTTATATGAAATTTAAATGCAGAAAATTGCATAAGAAGTGTACGTAGAGGTAAACGATTGCGTTTTCCGTTGATTTTTTGCCGCAGGTCAATTCCCTTTCCGGGCAGGATCGCACATAATCCCCTCCCGGTTTGCACACCGGGAATCCAGGAGAGTTCATGTACTACCCCTTCGTTCGTAAAGCCCTTTTCCAGCTCGATCCTGAGCGCGCTCATGAATTTACATTCCAGCAATTACGCCGTATTACCGGTACACCACTGGTTGCACTGGTGCGTCAACGCGTGCCGGAAAAACCTGTGCAATGCATGGGCCTGACCTTTAAGAATCCGCTGGGTCTGGCGGCTGGTCTGGACAAAAATGGCGAGTGTATTGATGCTCTGGGTGCAATGGGGTTCGGCTCCATTGAAATCGGTACTGTCACCCCACGCCCGCAACCGGGTAATGACAAGCCGCGTCTGTTCCGTCTGGTTGAAGCAGAGGGGCTGATCAACCGCATGGGCTTTAATAACCTCGGCGTTGATCACCTGGTTGAGAACGTCAAAAGATCCCATTTTGATGGCGTATTAGGCATCAATATTGGTAAAAATAAAGACACGCCGGTTGAGCATGGTAAAGATGACTACCTGATTTGTATGGAAAAAGTCTATGCCTATGCTGGTTATATTGCGGTGAATATTTCATCACCGAATACTCCGGGCCTGCGCACTTTGCAATATGGCGAAGCGCTGGACGATCTCTTGACCGCCATAAAAAATAAACAAAATGAGCTGCAGGCGATCCACCATAAATATGTTCCGGTCGCGGTTAAGATCGCCCCGGATCTTTCTGCTGAAGAATTGATCCAGGTTGCTGATAGTTTAGTCCGCCATAATATCGACGGTGTGATTGCGACCAATACGACACTCGATCGTTCTCTCGTTCAGGGAATGAAAAACTGCGACGAAGCGGGNGGGTTAAGTGGTCGTCCGGTACAATTAAAAAGCACAGAAATTATTCGTGCCTTGTCCGCCGAATTAAAAGGTCGTCTGCCGATTATTGGTGTGGGGGGGATCGACTCCGTGATTGCTGCCCGTGAGAAGATGGCGGCGGGTGCGTCACTGGTGCAAATCTATTCCGGCTTTATTTTTAAAGGGCCGCCTCTGATTAAAGAAATCGTTACTTACATCTAATCTTTTCTCCTAATCAGACAACCAGGGCTTTATTTCCAGCCCTGGTTGTTTTATATTCCGTCATTGTTGCTTATTTAGACATTATGGTCTTTTATTAAATGACGCTATAAATGAAGCAACAATCAGGACATTTTTAGAACAGGGTGTTTGGGGACGGGAGAGACACATGCGAATTAAACCTGACGATAACTGGCGCTGGTATTTTTGCGACGAGCATGATCGAATGATGCTCGATTTAGCCAATGGCATGTTGTTTCGTTCTCGTTTTGCACGCCGAATGTTAACTCCGGACGCTTTCTCACCGTCAGGCTTTTGCGTTGACGATGCTGCACTTTATTTCTCGTTTGAAGAAAAATGCCGGGATCTGGTGCTGTCCAAAGAACAGCGCGCTGAGCTGGTATTAAATGCGCTGGTAGCGATCCGTTTCCTGAAACCGCAAATGCCGAAAAGCTGGCATTTTCTGGCACATGGCATGAGCTGGACGCCAGCAACAGGCGATGCGGCCAGTGTGAGCCTGAGTGATACTGCAGAAGAGGTTAACCTGCTGGTGGTTGAGCCTGGCGAAAATGCCGCCCTCTGTTTGCTGGCACAGCCCGGCGTAACCATTGCCGGGCGAATGATGCAGCTTGGTGATGCGATTAAGGTGATGAACGACAGACTGAAGCCGCAGCTTCATGTGGATTCGTTCAGCCTCGAACAGGCTGTTTAAGCTTCCAGCTGCACCGACGTTCTCGGGATACAGCTGCAACATAAAATGGTACCGTCATCGCCAATGGCTGATTTTTTCAGCGCACTGACCTCGCCCTCGACCAGTTTGATCCGACAGCACCCGCAGATACCTGCCCGACAGGAGTAAGGTACGCGGATCCCCGCTTGCTCCAGTTGTTCAAGTAACACTTGCTGATTGTTGCCACGAATGACATTACCGTGCCAGTGAATATCCACCACAGACTCGGCTTCGCTTTCAACGTCGGTTGATTCTTCTTCATTGCCTGAGCCGTAAACCCTGGCGGGCCCACGGGCGAGAATTTCCACTTCATCACCCACGCGGATCACGCCGCTTGAACGCGGGATGAGGTTCTGGCCGAAATCCACATCGCCATTATCCTGCGCGGTACGGAATGACTGCAGGGTTTTCAGCGGTTCACCGGAAGGGTGCTTTTGGCCTTTCTCCGGGCTTACCGTTGTAAAAATGCAGCGACTGCAGGGCTTCACGACGTCAAAAATCACGCTGCCGATGCGGATCACTTTCCAGGTGTCTTCCTCCCAGGCTTCCGTACCGGTCACCACCAGGTTTGGTCGAAACTGCTCCATCTGGACACTGGCGTTGCAGCGGCTTTGCAAATCACGCAGCGAGGCTTCGTTGGTCAGCAGGAAAGGGAAGCCATCAGCGAATGAGAGCGGGACCGCATCGTGGCGCTTCACGCGCCGTGTCAGCTCCGGACCCACCCAGCGTAGCTGGACTTCACGGGAGAAAAACCCGCTTAGCCAACGGTTAATCTCATCGGGTGCGATACGCGCGGTGAAATGGTTACCCCACACTTCCGTTGGCGCATCGACAGGTGCAAAATCAGCAAAGCGAATCACTACACTTTCACCATCCGGCGCGGTCAGGTGCAAACCGTCATGCAGTGGGGAAGGGGTAAAACGCACCATTTGTGGGAACTGGCGCGCCGTAATGAACGTGCCGTCAGGCTCGGTGACCATAAAAATACGATCGAAGGCAAATCCGCTCATGTCGGCCAGCGCGTGAGATACGCCGATACCGCGCATGGATTTCACTGGATGGATAAAAAGCCTGGATAACGTCGCCACTGCACAGTCCCTCGAATGAAAATAAGCCTTCAACTTTATGACATACACGCCATATTAGCTATAATGCGCGACAATTTTCTTAGAGTAAAAGTGACGATATGAATTCTCTGTTTGCCAGTACGGCCCGTGGGCTGGAAGAGCTGTTAAAAACTGAACTGGAAACCCTGGGTGCGCAAGAGTGCCAGGTGGTTCAGGGTGGTGTCCATTTTGAGGGCGACACGCGGCTTATTTACCAGAGCCTGATGTGGAGCCGTCTGGCGTCGCGCATCATGCTGCCGATGAAAGAGTGCAAGGTCTATAGCGATCTTGACCTCTACACCGGCGTACAGATGATCGACTGGACAGAGATCTTCACCCCGAATGCCACCTTTGCCGTGCATTTCAACGGCGTGAACGATGAGATCCGCAACAGCCAGTACGGTGCGCTGCGCGTGAAAGATGCCATCGTTGACTGCTTCACGCGTAAAAATAAGGAACGTCCGAACGTCGATCGCGAAAACCCGGATCTGCGTATTAACGTGTGGCTTAACGGTGATACTGCCAGTATTTCCCTGGATCTGAGCGGGGCAGGCTTGCACCTGCGTGGCTACCGCGATCGCACCGGTATGGCACCTATCAAAGAAACCCTGGCCGCCGCCATTGTGATGCGTTCCGGCTGGCAGCCGGGTACGCCGTTGCTCGACCCGATGTGTGGTTCCGGTACGCTGCTGATTGAAGCGGCGATGCTGGCAACCGATCGTGCGCCGGGGTTACACCGTGGCCACTGGGGCTTTGGTGGCTGGGCACAGCACGATGAAGCTATCTGGCAAGAGGTCAAAGCCGAAGCACAGACCCGCGCGCGTAAAGGTCTGGCGGAGTACACCTCCCATTTCTACGGCTCTGACAGCGACCCTCGCGTTATTGAACGTGCGCGCAGCAACGCCCGTCGTGCCGGGATTGGTGAGCTTGTTACCTTTGAAGTGAAAGACGTCGCGAACTTAACCAATCCGCTGCCAAAAGGGCCTTACGGTACGGTTATCAGCAACCCGCCGTACGGCGAGCGTCTCGATAGCGAACCGGCGCTGATTGCCCTGCACAGCCTGCTGGGCCGAAATATGAAAGACTATTTTGGCGGCTGGAATCTGTCCCTGTTCAGCGCCTCGCCAGAGCTGTTGAGCTGCCTGCAATTGCGTGCCGATCGCCAGTTTAAAGCGAAAAACGGCCCGCTGGACTGTGTGCAGAAGAACTACCATCTGGCAGAAAAAGCGGCAGACAGTAAACCATCTGGCGTGGCGGAAGATTACGCCAACCGACTGCGCAAGAATCTGAAGAAATTTGAAAAATGGGCGAAGCAGGAAGGTATTGAATGCTATCGCCTGTATGACGCCGATCTGCCGGAGTACAACGTGGCGGTTGATCGTTACGGCGATTGGGTTGTGGTGCAGGAGTATGCGCCGCCAAAAACTATCGATGCGCAAAAAGCGCGTCAGCGTATGCTGGACGTGATTGCCGCAACCATCGCAGTGCTGGGTATCGCGCCGAACAAACTGGTGCTGAAAACCCGTGAGCGTCAGAAAGGGAAAAACCAGTACCAGAAGATGGGCGAAAAGGGCGATTTCATCGAAGTGGGCGAATATAACGCGCGCCTGTGGGTGAACCTGACCGATTATCTCGATACCGGCCTGTTCCTTGACCACCGTATCGCCCGTCGTATGTTGGGCCAGATGAGCAAAGGCAAAGACTTCCTGAACCTGTTCTCTTATACCGGCAGCGCCAGCGTGCATGCAGGACTGGGCGGCGCACGCAGCACCACCACGGTGGATATGTCCCGTACCTATCTGGAGTGGGCAGAGCGTAACCTGCGCCTTAATGGCCTGACTGGCCGTCAGCATCGTCTGATGCAGGCCGACGTGCTGGGCTGGTTGCGTGATACTGATGAACAGTTCGACCTGATCTTTATCGATCCGCCAACGTTCTCTAACTCCAAGCGCATGGAAGATAGCTTTGACGTTCAACGCGATCACCTGCGCCTGATGACGGACCTGAAACGCCTGCTGCGTAAAGGCGGCACTATTATGTTCTCGAACAACAAACGCGGCTTCCGTATGGATCACGACGGCCTGGCGGCGCTGGGACTGAAAGCACAAGAAATCAGCCAAAAAACGCTGTCTCAGGACTTCGCCCGTAACCGTCAGATCCATAACTGCTGGTTGATTACCGCGGCCTGAAAGGAAAAATAAATGTCTTTAATTAGTATGCACGGTGCATGGCTCTCTTTCAGCGATTCACCGCTTCTTGATAATGCGGAACTGCATATCGAAGATAACGAGCGTGTCTGTCTGGTCGGTCGTAATGGCGCAGGCAAATCCACGCTGATGAAAATTCTTAATCGCGAACAGGGTCTGGATGACGGACGTATTGTTTACGAGCAGGATCTTATTGTTTCCCGCCTGCAACAGGATCCACCGCGTCATGTGACTGGCAGCGTTTACGATTTCGTGGCCGAAGGTATTTCTGAACAGGCTGAATACCTGAAGCGTTATCACGAGATTTCACATCTGGTGATGACCGATCCAAGCGACAAGAACCTCAACGAACTGGCGAAAGTCCAGGAGATGCTGGATCACCACGGCTTGTGGCAGCTGGAAAACCGCATTAACGAGGTACTGGCACAGCTTGGTCTTGAAGCGGATATGGAGCTGTCGTCGCTGTCAGGCGGCTGGTTGCGTAAAGCGGCGCTGGGGCGTGCGTTGGTCAGCGGGCCGAAAGTGCTGCTGCTGGACGAACCCACGAACCACCTGGATATTGAAGCGATTGACTGGCTGGAAAGCTTCCTGAAAACCTTCAGCGGCACCATCATCTTTATCTCGCACGACCGNTCGTTTATTCGCAATATGGCGACGCGCATTGTCGATCTCGATCGCGGCAAGCTGGTCACCTATCCGGGCGATTACGACACCTACCTGCTGGAAAAAGAAGAAAACCTGCGTGTTGAAGAGCTGCAAAATGCGGAGTTTGACCGCAAGCTGGCGCAGGAAGAGGTGTGGATCCGTCAGGGTATCAAAGCCCGCCGTACCCGTAACGAAGGTCGCGTTCGCGCCCTGAAAGCCATGCGTCGTGAACGCAGCGAGCGTCGCGAAGTGATGGGCAGTGCCAAAATGCAGGTCGAAGAGGCATCCCGTTCCGGTAAGATTGTCTTTGAAATGGAAAACGTCAATTATCAGGTTGACGGCAAGGTGCTGGTGAAAGACTTCTCCGCCCAGGTACAGCGTGGGGACAAAATTGCCCTTATCGGTCCGAACGGTTGCGGTAAAACCACGCTTCTGAAGCTGATGCTGGGGCAACTGCAGGCCGACAGTGGCCGAATTCACTGCGGTACGAAGCTTGAAGTGGCCTATTTCGACCAGCACCGTGCAGAACTGGATCCGGACAGAACGGTGATGGATAACCTGGCCGAAGGTAAGCAAGAGGTCATGGTTAACGGTAAGCCGCGCCACGTGCTGGGTTACCTGCAGGATTTCCTGTTCCACCCTAAACGCGCGATGACACCTGTGCGTGCGCTGTCCGGCGGTGAGCGAAATCGTCTTCTGTTGGCGCGTCTGTTCCTGAAGCCAAGCAACCTGTTGATCCTCGATGAACCGACGAACGACCTGGATGTCGAAACGCTGGAATTACTGGAAGAACTGATTGACGGCTATCAGGGAACCGTGATGCTGGTTAGCCACGATCGTCAGTTTGTTGATAACACCGTGACCGAATGCTGGATCTTCGAAGGTGAAGGCCGAATTGGACAGTATGTAGGCGGTTATCACGATGCAAAAGGGCAGCAGTCGCAATCTCTGGCGCAAAAACAGGCAAAATCCAGAAATGTACCTGAACCTGCTGTCGCAAAAGCAGAAACTGTTAAAAAATCTCCTGCTAAAATGAGCTATAACCTGCAGCGCGAACTGGAAGGGTTGCCACAACGCCTTGAAGAGCTGGAAGCCTCCGTTGAAGCGTTGCAAACCCAGGTCGCAGATGCGTCATTCTTTACGCAGCCACACGACTATACTCAGAAAGTATTGGCTGAACTCTCCCAGGCCGAGCAGGCGCTGGAAGAAGCATTTGAGCGCTGGGAGTACCTTGAGTCTCTGAAAAACGGCGCATAACCAGGGATAAAATATGTGTGACCAGCACCACGCCGACAGGCATATATTATGCTCGCAATGCGATATGCTCGTGGCGTTGCCAGAGCTTGGTCACGGACATAAAGCACTGTGTCCACGCTGCGGCGCAACGTTGACAACCGAGTGGGACGTGCCACGGCAGCGTCCCACTGCTTATGCTCTGGCAGCATTGTTTATGCTGTTGCTCTCCAATCTCTTCCCCTTCATTTATATGAAGGTGGGAGGGATCACCAGCCAGGTGGATTTACTCGAAATCCCGGGCGTGATGTTCTCAGAAGATTACGCCAGTCTTGGCACCTTTTTCCTGCTCTTCGTACAGATTGTCCCGGCGTTTTGTCTGGTGGTGATCCTGCTTCTGGTCAACCGTGTCCGGATGCCATCTTCCCTTAAGATTAAACTTGCACGGATCCTGTTCCAGTTAAAAAGCTGGGGGATGGCCGAGATTTTTCTGGCCGGTATTCTGGTCAGCTTCGTGAAGCTGATGGCTTACGGTGACGTTGGGATTGGCAGTAGCTTTATTCCCTGGTGCCTGTACTGCGTACTGCAGTTACGCGCTTTCCAGTGCGTTGACCGGCGCTGGGCGTGGGACGATATTGCACCAGCTCCCACGCTGGCGCAGACGGTGAAAGTGGGTGTGCCAGGTATCCGTCAGGGGCTTCGTTCTTGCCCGTGCTGCACCGCTGTGCTGCCGGCAGATCTGGACGTGTGTCCGCGCTGCGAAACGAAAGGTCATGTGCGCCGTAAAAATAGCCTGCAGTGGACAATGGCGCTGCTGGTGACGTCCATTATGCTTTATCTGCCCGCCAATATTTTGCCGATTATGATAACTGATTTGCTCGGCGACAAAATGCCCTCGACGATCCTGGCCGGGGTGATATTGCTGTGGGGGGAAGGGTCTTATCCTGTCGCCGGCGTTATCTTCATCGCCAGTATTATGGTGCCAACCTTGAAAATGATCGCGATTGCGTGGCTCTGCTGGGATGCAAAAGGGCACGGAAAACGCGACAGCGAACGAATGCACCTGATCTATGAAGTGGTCGAGTTTGTCGGACGCTGGTCAATGATTGACGTGTTTGTTATTGCCGTTCTCTCTGCACTGGTGCGGATGGGCGGATTGATGAGTATTTATCCGGCGATGGGGGCATCAATGTTTGCACTGGTCGTGATTATGACCATGTTTGCGGCCATGACCTTCGACCCTCGTTTATCGTGGGATCGTGAGCCTGAATCAAGCCATGAGGAAGAGTAAGAGCATGGAAAATAAGAGTGGAGAGGCGAAAGTGCAGAAGGTCAAGAACTGGTCACCGGTGTGGATTTTCCCCATCGTGACTGCGCTGATCGGTGCATGGATCCTGTTTTATCATTACAGCCATCAGGGACCGGAAGTGACGCTTATTACCACCAATGCTGAGGGGATTGAGGGCGGTAAAACGACCATCAAGAGCCGTAGTGTGGATGTGGGTGTCGTTGAAAGCGCAATCCTGACCGACGATTTAACGCATGTTGAAATTAAGGCGCGGTTGAATGCGGGTATGGAAAAACTCCTGCACAGTGATTCGGTTTTCTGGGTGGTTAAGCCGCAGGTCGGGCGAGAAGGGATCAGCGGCTTAGGTACGCTGTTGTCTGGTGCCTATATTGAACTGCAGCCGGGCTCTAAAGGGAACGCGCCGGGGAAATACCAGCTTCTTGATTCTCCACCACTTGCACCGCCTGATGCGAAAGGTATCCGCGTGATCCTCGACAGCAAAAAAGCGGGCCAGTTAACGGCGGGTGATCCGGTGCTGTTCCGCGGTTATCGCGTCGGTTCGGTTGAGAAAAGTACCTTTGACCCGCAGAAAAGAGCTATCAGCTATCAGCTGTTCATCAACGCACCCAACGATCGGCTGGTCACCAGCAATGTTCGTTTCTGGAAAGACAGCGGTATCGCAGTGGATCTCACCTCCGCTGGCATGCGTGTTGAAATGGGGTCGCTGACAACGCTGTTTGGTGGTGGGGTGAGTTTTGACGTACCCGAAGGCCTGGAGCTGGGGCAGCCGGTTGCTGAGAATACGGCCTTCCGACTCTTTGACGATCAAAAAAGCATTCAGGATGCGCTATACACCGATCACGTTGATTTCCTGATGTTCTTCAAAGATTCCGTACGTGGTCTGCAACCTGGTGCACCGGTTGAGTTCCGCGGAATTCGTCTGGGTACGGTGGGACAAGTCCCCTTCTTCGTACCGGGACTTCAGCAGATGCTGGATGATGATTACCGCATTCCGGTTCTGATTCGCATTGAGCCTGAGCGTCTGGTTAATCAGATTGGTGAAAATCAGGATATTGGTACGCATATCTCCCAACTGATGGAACGTGGTCTGCGCGGGTCGCTGAAGACTGGCAACCTGGTGACCGGTGCGCTGTATGTGGATATGGACTTCTATCCTAAAGCACCTGCGATGACGGGTATCCGCGAATTTGGTGGTTACAAGATCATTCCAACGGTCAGCAGCGGTCTGGCGCAGATACAGCAGCGTCTGATGGAAACACTGGATAAGATTAACAATCTGCCATTGAATCCGATGATTGAAGCGGCAACAAACTCACTGAGCGAAAGTCAGGCGACGATGCGCCGTCTGCAAACCACGCTGGATAACATCAACAAGATCACTGCAAGCCAGTCCATGCAGCAGCTGCCGCAGGATATGCAGAAAACGCTGCGTGAACTTAACCGCAGTATGCAGGGCTTCCAGCCGGGTTCGGCGGCATACAACAAGATGGTGGCAGATATGCAACGTCTTGATCAGGTCTTGCGTGAACTGCAGCCCGTTCTGAAAACGCTTAACGGAAAAGAGCAACGCGCTGGTGTTTGAAGCGAAAGATAAAAAGGATCCTGAGCCGAAGAGGGCAAAAGAATGAATAAGTGGCTATTGATTGTTGGCGCTCTGCTTTTGACGGCGTGCAGTTCGGGTGTAGAGAACAAGAGCTACTATCAGTTGCCTCTTGCTACGCAGAACGGGGGGCAAAGCACGGCCAGCCAGGGAAACCGTCTGCTGTGGGTTGAACAGGTTGCGGTACCGGATTATCTGGCGGGTAACGGTGTGGTCTACCAGACCAGCGATGTACAGTATGTCATTGCCTCAAATAACCTGTGGGCAAGCCCGCTGGATCAACAGCTACGTAATACGCTGGTGGCGAATCTGGGTAGCCAGCTGCCTGGCTGGGTGGTTGCTTCACAGCCGCTCGGTACTGACCAGGATACGCTGAATGTGACCGTGACCGGCTTCCACGGTCGCTATGACGGCAACGTTGTGGTCAGCGGTGAGTGGCTGCTGAACCATCAGGGACAGCTGATTAAACGTCCTTTCCATCTTGAAATGAAGCAGCAAAAAGATGGTTACGATGAAATGGTCAAGGTTCTGGCACAGGGCTGGGCGCAAGAGTCGACCAGCATTGCCCGAGAAATTTCCCGGCTTCCATAAGTAAAATTCATCGACAAAAGCCGCTGTCAGGGTTTCTCTGATTGCGGCTTTTTTTTCGTTTTGCCTTCAGATTGTTACTTGTGCCATGTCACATTTTTTGTACAAATGATCTTCCGTATAGCTCACAAATATGACACCAGTATGAATTTTCAACATTGACGCTGGGGTGGATTCAGGGTATTCGTTATCTGTGGTTGCACACTTTGCAATCACTGTTTTCTTTCCACCAGACAAAAGAATGAGGGAAACGAGGCATGAAGAGACAGAAACGAGATCGCCTGGAAAGGGCTCATCAACGTGGTTATCAGGCTGGCATCGCCGGACGTTCTAAAGAAATGTGTCCCTATCAGACTTTGAATCAAAGGTCTCAATGGTTAGGGGGCTGGCGAGAAGCCATCGGAGACAGGGCAGTACTTGCTTGATAGCGTCTCTTTAAAAAAAGAAACCTCCGCAGTGCGGAGGTTTCGCCTTTCTGAAGCGGCTAACGCGCTAATCAGAAAGCAGAGGTGTCCTGGAACAGACCCACTTTCAGGTCGTTCGCAGTGTAAATCAGACGACCGTCTACCAGCACTTCACCATCCGCCAGGCCCATAATCAGACGACGGTTAACAACGCGCTTGAAGTGGATACGGTAGGTGACTTTCTTCGCAGAAGGCAGAACCTGACCCGTGAATTTCACTTCGCCTACGCCCAGTGCGCGGCCTTTGCCTTCACCACCGAGCCAGCCCAGGTAGAAACCAACCAGCTGCCACATGGCATCGAGGCCCAGACAGCCAGGCATTACCGGATCGCCAATAAAGTGGCAACCGAAGAACCACAGGTCCGGGTTGATATCGAGTTCTGCTTCTACGTAACCCTTATCGAAGTTGCCGCCGGTTTCGGTCATTTTCACGACACGATCCATCATCAGCATGTTCGGGGCCGGTAACTGTGGGCCTTTCGCGCCAAACAGTTCACCGCGACCAGAGGCAAGAAGGTCTTCTTTTGTATAGGATTCGCGTTTATCTACCATGTTCTCAGTAAGCCTTATTTTAGTGAAGGACGCAGGATAGCTAACACGTGTACGCTGAACAAGTCCGATCAGTTCGGACTAAACCAACTCAACCAGCGTAACGGCCACGGATAACGGTGACGAGCATCCTGCTGTGTTGCCTGTGCAATGCGCTCCTGGATAGTCTGCATCAGGGTAGTTTGCCCTTCGCCATCCCATACCAGGTTTGTCAGTAAGGGTAGTGCATCCTCAATACCTTCAATGGCCCAGAGGGTGAATTGTTCCTGTTCTACCGCATCCAGAAGCGCCTGGCTGAGGCTTAAATGGCGCGCGTTAGGGGCCGGAATAATGACACCTTGCTTACCGTTTAGTCCGCGCTGCTGGCAAATAGAGAAGAAACCTTCAATTTTCTCGTTCAGGCCACCAACAGGCTGAGCACGGCCAAACTGATCGACTGAGCCGGTAATCGCGATGTTCTGGTTGATCGGCACTTCCGCCAGAGCGCTGATTAAGGCGCACAGCTCTGCCATAGAGGCGCTATCACCGTCAACCTCACTGTAAGACTGTTCAAACGTCAGCGAGGCGGAGAAGGGGATTTGCTGCTCAAGCTGAAGCTCTGACATCAGGAACGCCTGCATGATCATCATGCCTTTGGCGTGAATGTTTCCACCCAGCTCGGCTTTACGCTCGATGTCAGTGAACTCACCGTCACCGATATGCACAACGCAGCTGATACGGGAAGGTTCACCGAACGCGCGCGGGTGTCCCGGAAACTCAATCACCGACAGGGCGTTGATCTGCCCGATGCGTTCGCCTTCGGTCTCTACCAGAATTTGCTCCAGCAGAATTTCATCCTGCATGCGGTCAGCAAGATAACCTTCGCGCCACTCGCGCTGGGCAAGCATCTGAGTGAGCTGTTCCCCGGTGAATGACCCTTCACCACTAATAACCCCCACTTCACGTAGCTGTTTGCCGATCCAGAGTGGGCAGAGTGGCAGTGTCTCCTGGTCACCGGTATAGCGAACCGCTTCACGGATTAAACCCGGCCAGGCATCAGCCGCAGGGGTTGGCAATGCAAAACGTTCTGCAACGGCCATTACCCACTGGCACCACTGCGCCATATCATCAGCGTCAGCTATCTGGATGTTGTCTTCATACTCGCTGTAAACCGCCTGCTCAGCCAGTTCTGGCTCCATCTCCTGGAAATCAGCCAGAGACTCACGATCGCCCGTCAGCACGACGGTAAGCGACAGCGGCATGGACGGAATGGAAACCGGCAGAGGACGAGACTCATCATAGCCAACCCAGTCAAAACGCTGCTGGTTAACGATGGTTTTCAGACGCATCCACAATAACGGCTGGGAAAGCAGGGTGCGCAGGGAAATGATTAATACGCCACCATTTGCGCGGTGTACCAGCCCCGGTTGCAGCGATAACTCACCGTTAAACTGGCGAAGGCAACCAAAAAGTTGCTCAGCTTCGACCCAGTTGGCGGTAACCACTTCACCCTCAACAGCAAAACGGCCATCGGCCTGTTTTGCCGGTTCGAAAGCGATATCATGCCCCGAGATGTGATATTGGCCGCCAAAGGCAGAGTGTGTTTCCGGCCGCAACTGACGCATGGCATCCCCCAGAAGCGTCAAATACTCCGCTTCTTCCGGGGCTTTGAGCAGCATGAAGGGAGACGTTGCCCACGGGCTTAACACTTGCTCCAGCGCATAATGCAAACGCGGTTGCGTATCGCTAAGTATGAATTCGTGCTCTTTTGCGAGATCTGGCTGTGCAAACAGTTCCTGATAACTCTCGGTATCCGGAACAAGGTCACGCCATGCAAGTTTCGTAATGGTCAAAGTTGATGTTTTTTAGTCAGATGTAAAACCGTGGAGTATACCGTAGCGGGTGGAACTACCCAAGCAGGATTGGCTTTTTCGAAAGGTGGATCCGCGGCATTCATTCACAGGATATGATTTCTTTTCAGCAGATTGCTAAAAAACTGATATTCTGAACAGAGTTACGTGGTAACACTGAGATCGCAATGAAATATCAACAACTGGAAAATCTCGAAAGCGGCTGGAAATGGAAGTACCTGGTCAAAAAGCACCGTGAAGGGGAGCTGATCACCTGCTACATCGAAGCCAGCGCAGCGCAAGACGCCGTGGATATTTTGCTGACCCTCGAAAATGAACCGGTACAGGTGAACGGCTGGATAGCGAAACACATCAATCCGGCACTGTTAAACCGGATGAAGCAAACTATCCGTGCGCGTCGAAAACGGCATTTCAATGCTGAGCACCAGCACACCCGCAAAAAATCAATCGACCTGGAATTCATTGTCTGGCAGCGCCTGGCGGGGCTTGCACAAAGGCGTGGAAAAACATTGTCGGAAACGGTAGTACAGCTAATTGAAGATGCAGAGCATAAAGAGAAGTATGCCAGCCAAATGTCGACGCTGAAGAGTGATCTTCAGGCTCTGCTCGGCAAAAAGTAACTTTTTGCGTTTCTTCTGGCAATAAAAAACCCCGCATTGCGGGGTTTTTTTATAAGACGATAACTTATGCCGCTGGCTGAGCTACAACGTCTTTGATGCCTTTAACTTCGATCTCTACGCGACGATCTGGAGCCAGGCAGTCGATCAGTGCAGCGCGAGCTTTCACGTTGTCACAGGTGTTGCCAGTAACTGGGTGAGATTCGCCCATACCACGTGGGGAGATCTTGTTAGCTGGGATACCTTTAGAGATCAGGTAATCAACAACAGACTGAGCACGTTTCTCAGACAGTTTCTGGTTGTAAGCGTCAGAACCGATACGGTCGGTGAAGCCCAGAACCACTACAGAACCGTCTTTAGGATCCAGGTTGCTCAGCTGGGAGTACAGCTGATTCAGTGCCTGCTGACCTTCTGGTTTCAGGGTCGCTTTGTTGAAGTTGAACAGAACGTCAGACTTCAGAGTGAAGTGCTTGGTCTGTACTTCTGGAGCTGGAGCCGGCGCTGGAGCAACAACTGGTGCTGCTTCTTCCTGCTGGCCGAAACGGTAGGAAACACCTACGCTCAGCATGCCGTTGTCAGGACGAACACCAACGGTGTTAGCGTCGCCGATGTTGTTAACCCACTGGTATTCCAGACGGGTAGCGATGTCACGGGTAACAGCCCACTCAACACCACCAGCGAATACTGGGGAAACACCCGTGTCGTGATCGCTGCCGATTTCGCTGTTGCTGGAGTCAGCGCGCCATACCATGCCGCCCAGACGGGTGTACACGTCCAGATCGTCAGTTACTGGGTAACCCAGTTTAGCGGTCAGCTGTACGCCCTGTGCTTTGAAAGCGCCGTTTACGGTGTCGCCTTTGTATGGCATACGACCTAACCAGTCGTAACCCATTTCAAAACCAACATACGGGTTAACCTGATAGCCACCGAACGCACCTGCACCAAGCTGGCTCTCGTGAGTCGGGCCATCGTTGTTCAGTTTGCTGTTGTACCAGCCAGTATCATGGAACTGAGACCAGCCCAGTTTACCACCTGCATACCAGGTATTATCTTTCGGAGCGGCCTGCGCTACGGTAGCGAAGCCAGCCAGTGCCACTGCAATCGCGATAGCTGTCTTTTTCATTTTTTGCGCCTCGTTATCATCCAAAATTCGCCATGTAAATCTCATTCGAGAAATCACGGTTAAATCCTTCACCGGGGGGCGTGGTCAAATATAAATCTACCGATATCTTCGGTTTAGGCCGAGCACCCCTGGCGATGTAAAGTCTACAACGTCGCTGAAAACTTACAAGTGTGAAGTCCGTCAGGCATATGAAAAAAAAAGTTCCGTGTAGTCATTATTTAACATTTTTTGAACGGATATTGTGCAATAAAATTAAGGAGAACCGCACCAGACAAGCCTTTCCGCAGATTTAGCTTCTGGAACTAAATCCTCATTCGGGTGTCGAAAAAAATTCCAGGAAAACTCTTAAATTTACTCAATGATACAAATTTGAGTGAATTTTTAGCCCGGAAAGTTGTCCTCTGCGGTGAGAATCTGGTCGAACCGGACGCATGATAAACCCGATCGCATTCCCTTCTTCTGCCGCTTCAGTCAGTCGGAAATGTTCCTCTTCCGTCAATTCGTCTGATAACCACCCAATCACGACGCTGTAATTCCCGGTGCGTAATGCACGGATCATCGACTCAACCGTATCACAAGGGGAGAGTTGATTAATTTGCATGACCTTCGCCAACGGCAGGCCAGCGGACTGAACCCATTCCCGGCTCAGTTTTTGTTGCGGCGTCAGCCAGAGCTGCCAGCGTGATTGCTGGCCAAGTTGTTGTAATAACGGCAGTAACAACAGTTGAGTCAACAAAGGCTGGTCTTCACGATAAACCACTTCACTGATAAGCCCTGTCGAAACGCGCCCGACGGAATTCTGCGCGACATTGCCTGCGGTAGAAGAAAGAGATGTTGAGCGATTTGCGTAGCCTGAAGTGTACATATTCATTCCAGCCCTGTAGTTACTGTATGAATATACAGTAACCCCTGTATGCATAAAGATCAACCTCATTTTCGGAAAGCGACTCGCAAAATTCATTCATTCTTGGCGTGTCCGGAAAAATCATCTTGCTCAACGGCGATAAGTTGCCTATTTTTCTGCTAACGGATCCGCTAGTAAGAAATTTCGTTGTTATTTTATGATTTTTAAGGGAAATATCATGAAAAAGATATCTTATGATCGGATTTATAGATCGCAGGAATACCTCTCCCCATTAGGTGAAATTCATCATCGTGCACTTTTCGGTGGGTATACCCTTGCCGTGGATGATGCCGTCTTCGCGATGGTTTCAGAGGGTGAGCTTTACCTTCGGGCCTGTGAACAAAGTGCTAAGTACTGTGTAAAACACACCTCTTCTTTTTTGACGTTAATGAAACGGGGGCGTCCGGTGCTTCTCAACTATTATCGTGTCGATGACGGACTCTGGCAGGACAGAGAACGGCTGCTTCAGCTTTCCTCTTTTGCACTCGATGCGGCAAGAAAAGAGCGCTCCCAGCGTCACCAGCGCCACCGTCTTAAGGATCTGCCAAACCTGACGTTCCAGCTTGAAGTTCTGCTCTTCGAAGCCGGTATTACAAATGAGGAAACGCTACGAGCGTTGGGAGCCAGAGCCAGCTGGCTGAAGATCCGGATGAAAAACAAAGATCTGAGTGTGAAAGTCCTGTTTGCGCTTGAAGGAGCGATCACCGGTATGCATGAGGCGGCGCTCCCGGCGGTCATTCGCCGGGAGCTGACGGAGTGGTTTAATGCGTTGCCTGAGCCACAGGAGAATCACTCCTCCAGGTAGCGATTTGCTGTTGCAGTCGGCAAATTTCAGGCAGCAGGGCAATAAGCAGGCCAATCTGCTGAAGAACCAGCGGTGCTTTGCTGTCGCTACCCGGGTCAAGATGCGCAATGCGTTGAGACAGTTCATCCAGCGCCTGTTGAACCCGTGGTTCATCGGCAGGTAGATGATGAAGTGCATCATCTACGTAGCAGACGGCATCATCCAGCAGGGCGAGAATACCCGGGTTTGTCAGTTTCTCGCGGTGAGCGCCCAGCGTAGAAATGTAGCTGGTAAAAGTATGGTTCAGGCAGAGCATGCGGAATGCCGTTTCGCGAATTTCTGCCGTGGCGTGAGGTTCCGTTGACATGTTAGAGACCACCGAGGCGAGTTCAGCATCGCTGTTATGCGCATCGCGGCGGGCGATACGGTAAGCCAGTCGGTTATCGCGCCCCTGGTGGTATTGCTCAAGGATGGCATCGAGGTAGCGGCAGTTTGCATTCATCGCCCTGTCTGACACGCGCGGTAAATTACGAAAACGCCAGTCAGGCCAAATAAAGCTGACCGCCGCCCAGGCGATAGCACAGCCAATCAGCGTATCGAGCACGCGGGGCAGGGCAACTTCAAACCCTTCACCCAACAGGTTAAAGCACAGTAATACCAGCAGCGTGATGAACATGGTGGCATGGGCGTACTGCACATTACGAAAGGCGAAGAACAGCACACCGGTGATCACTATCAGGATAAGCTGCCCCTCAACGGAAGGCACGAACCACAGCACCGGCAGCCCGATAGCGACACCCACCAGCGTACCAATAATACGCAGCGCAAGACGGTGTCGGGTGGCATTATAGTTTGGCTGGCAAACAAACAGACTGGTGAGCAGGATCCAGTAACCGTGCTGTAACCCGGTTATCTGGATAAACGCATACCCCACGCACAGCACCAGCGACATCCTCACCGCATGGCGAAAGAGTGCTGATTCCGGCGTAAAGTTGCGGCTCAGCCGTAACCACATGTCACTAAAGCTGTGAACGCTGTCATCAGCAAGCTGATTTTCCACATCATTACCCGCCAGGGCCATCGCCTGCTCGGACTCAATGGTTGCCAGCTGGGCATCAATTGCCCGTAGGTTATTGAGTAGAAAACCCAGTGCTTTGATATGTTCTGGCGAGGTTCCGCTGGCCTGTACGCGATCGATTGCTGCATCAAGATGGCTAAACGCACGTTCAAAACGGGGGTCATGCTGATAGGGGGTATGCAGCAAAATGGAGCGCGCCAGCTGTTGGCAGGCCTGAGACTGCATGGACAGTAAGCGCTGGAAGCGGAACATCACGTCACTGTAGCGGAACTTCTCGCGCAGGGCGGCATACTGAACGTGTGAGGAACTGGCACGTTCATGAATATCCTGGGCGGCAAAGTAGTAGTGTAGCGTTCTTCGTGTGCCGCGCTGGCCGCGATCGCCGCGCAGGCGGGTAAGCAATGAGGCTTTGGTCTGGTTTAAGGTGGCAACCAGTTGGCCGTTTGCCAGCGCCAGATCGTAAAGCGGTGCCTGGCTTTCCTCTTCAATATCCGGGTCAAACAGCCTGGATTTTAGTTCGAGGTAGTGGGCCAACTGCTCATAGCTGCGGGCGAGGTTATCCTGCAGAGCGCGAACCGGAAAGATGAGATGCCCGGTTAACGTCAGCAGGTTATACCAGATAGCACCCAGCAACAGCAGAATAGGTTGCTGGTACCACTGCTCGTAAAGTGAAACACCCAGCATCGTGTAAATGGCAATCAGCAAGGCACCAAACGCGATAGTGGCATAGCGCTGCCCAAGACCGCCAAGCAAAATAAACCCACTGGTTGAAAGCGTAAGGCCTAAGGCAAACAGCCAGGGCCACGGAAACAGCAGTTCAACGGAGGCGGAGGCAATGAAGAAACAAACAAGGGGGATAACCAGGTTACGCAGACGCCCGGCCAGCCGGTCGTCAAGGTCTGCCAGCGCTCCCGCCACGACCCCCAGTGTGAGTGGGATGGTGAGCTTTACGTCATTCAGCCACCACGGCAGCGCAACGGTGCCACAGAGCGCGATAAAAATCCTGACGTTGTAAAGCCAGGTGCTGTTCCAGGTGTAACGGCGAAGCAGTGGGCTTAGCATGAGCGCGGCCAGTCCTTATTTACTGAAAACGACGACGCGCATTCGCTTCACGCGCTGCCTGTGCCACTTCTACCGGAACGACTCTGCGCCCGACGGGCCACAGGGCAATGGCGGCGATCTTAAAGTTCGCGATCCCCACCGGAATACCAATAATTGTCACGCACTGTGCAATACCCGCAAAAATATGCATCAGGCATAACCACCAGCCGAAGAAAACCAGCCACAAAACGTTCAGCACGGTGCCGCCCGTGTTCATCAGCGCGTTTTTCCCCTCCGGGTTCAGTTCGTCTACGTGGACAGCCTCATTCCCATAAGGAATAAATGAGAGTTTGGTGATTTCCCAGCAGGAGCGGGTCAGCGGGAGTGTAAAAATAAATACGATGCTTACCAGCGTGGCAAAAAGCCAGGAAAGGGTGGTGGCAAAACCGCCCAGCACAAAATTCAAAACATTCAGAACGGTACGCATAAACCCTCAGTTCCTTTCGATATGATTAACGCCCACTGATTGTAACGTTTTTTTAGGCTGGAGCACCTTAAAACTGGCAGTTAAACTGTCAGGTAAATTATCTCTTCGTGGATTTAGCTGGACATGGAACTGAAAGCAACTTCATTAGGCAAACGCCTGGCGCAACACCCATATGACAAGGTGGTCCTCCTGAATGCGGGAGTGAAAGTCTCCGGTGAACGCCACGAATATCTCATTCCGTTTAACCAGCTTCTGGCGATCCATTGCAAACGCGGGCTGGTGTGGGGGGAGCTGGAGTTTGTTTTGCCTGCCGATAAAGTCGTGCGCCTGCACGGTACCGAGTGGGCAGAAACCCAGCGCTTCCACCATCATCTGAATACGCTCTGGCAGCAGTGGAGCCACGACATGAGCGTCATTGCAGCCCAGGTGCTGCAGCAGGTTCTGGCTGATATTGCGCAGAGCAACGAGCAACAAAAGTGGCTGACCCGCCAGCAAACTGCCGGATTGCAGCAAAAGATCAGGCAGGCGCTCACGGCGCTGCCGTTACCTGTGACGCGTCTTAATGAGTTTGAA
>JGI20225J20221_1000847_pt1 | contig 41545 bp, 40 predicted proteins | sample BioMet4_FD_20221 | JGI IMG/M metagenome (IMG submission 20221)
AGCCAAAACAATCAATTAAATGCACAAAATATGAAAGAAGAAATTCCTGAAATAAGTAATTATCCTGTGGGAGACAAGCTTCCCGAAATGTATTCTAAATACTTTATCGGACAGGCTTATCTGGCTCCGTTGACAAAAAATAAAGATCTGAATTGTCCGATATCCAATGTAACCTTTGAACCGAGCTGCCGTAATAACTGGCATAGCCATACTGGTGGTCAAATCCTTGTTGTGGTAGCTGGAAAAGGATATTATCAGGCNAAAGGTGAACCGGCNCGTTTGCTTTTACCGGGTGATGTGGTTGAGATTCCGGCTAATGTGATTCACTGGCATGGAGCTGCTCCAGATAGCTGGTTCTCNCATNTGGCNATTGAAACAAATCCTCAGTATAACCAAAATACCTGGTTAGAAGCTGTGGATGACGAGCAATATAAAAAAGCAACTGCCGATTCAAACTACAAAGAGATCAACCTGACTAATGCGGCTATTAAAAATCACCAAGAATTATGGCCCGGTTATGAATCAAAAGCAGCTAAAACAGATCCAGAATTGATTGAGATATTCGATAACTGGGCTTTTGACGAGGTTATTAGCTATGGTAACATTGACACAAAAACCCGGGTGATGATGATTATGGGTTCTACCATTGCTCAGGGTGCACTTACGGAATATAAAATGTTTGTAAATGGGGCTCTCAATGTGGGCGTTACACCGGTTGAAATTAAGGAAATTCTGTATCAATCGGTTGCTTATGTTGGAGTAGCCAAAGTGATAGATTTTATTTATGCTGCCAACGAAATACTAAAGGAAAGGGGAATTGAATTACCGGTAAAAAGACAATCAACCACTACACCCGAAAACCGTTTGGAGAAAGGATTGGCTCTTCAGAAAGAGATTTTTGGAGATATGATTGACAAGATGTACGAACAATCACTAAAAAATCAACTACATATACAAAAATACTTATCAGCAAACTGTTTCGGTGATTATCAAACCCGCACAGGTTTAGATACTAAGACAAGAGAACTTTTAACCTTCTCCATGCTCATTAGCATGGGTGGCACTGAGTCGCAGGTAAAAGGTCATATTTTAGGTAATGTAAAAGTGGGTAATGACAAAGAAACATTGTTGAGTGTAACCACACAGCTTTTACCATATATTGGATATCCTCGCACGCTGAATGCATTAAAATGCTTAAACGAAGTTATACCCGAATAAACAAAAACAAAAAAGTATGGAAACAAAAGAAGTAAAAGCCTACGGAACAGAGGCTTTGAATGTACCTTTACATTCAATGAATATTAAACGAAGAGAATTGCAACCTCACGATGTGGAAATGGAGATTCTCTATTGTGGTATCTGCCATTCTGATTTACACCAGATTAAGAATGACTTTGGTCATACAATGTTTCCTATTGTTCCGGGTCATGAAATTGTAGGAAAAGTAACTGGTGTGGGCGAGCATGTAACGAAATTCAAGATAGGTGATCTTGCTGCTGTAGGTTGTATTGTAGACTCATGCGGAAAATGCGAATACTGCGAAGACGATTTGGAACAATTCTGCGATGAAGGAGTAACTTTTTCGTTCAATAGTCCTGATAAGTATTTAGGAGGAGCAACTTTAGGTGGTTTTTCAGAAACCTATGTATGCAACGAGAGATATGTACTAAGCGTACCAGGCACCCTTGATTTGGCATCGGCAGCTCCATTACTTTGTGCCGGTATCACTGTATATTCTCCTTTAAAGCATTGGCAAACCGGACCGGGTAAAAAAGTTGGTATTTTAGGTATTGGTGGTTTAGGACACCTGGCTATTAAGATAGCTAAAGCGATGGGTGCTCATGTCGTTGTGTTTACTACCTCACCATCTAAAGTAGAAGATGCCAAACGTTTGGGAGCTGATGAAGCTGTATTATCTACTGACGCTGAACAAATGAGCAAATATGCCAGAAGTATGCATCTCATTTTAGACACTGTTTCGGCAAAACATAATGTAAATACATATCTTAACTTATTACGTCCGGATGGTTCTGTGGTTTTGGTAGGTTTACCACCCGAAGCTCTTGAGATTGGTGCCTTCAATGTGGTTGGAGGAAGAAAGAGTTTCTCAGGTTCAAATATCGGAGGTATTGCAGAAACTCAGGAAATGCTTAATTTCTGTGCCAAACACAACATTACAGCTGAAATTGAATTAATTAATATTCAGCAAATCAATGAAGCATTTGACAGATTAGCAAAAGGAGATGTGAAATATCGTTTTGTTATTGATATGGCTTCTTTGAAAAAATAAAAGCAGAGAGAAGCTGCTTCTTATGAGGCAGCTTCTCTTTATAAAGTTCATCATTCATGAAACGTATTATGTATATATCATTTACATCATTATTCTTTTTATCACTGTTATCATATATAGTTTTAGGTAGAACAAGTTTTGGGAAACTGCCCAAAGGGGAAAGATTGGAAAGAATCAAGCAATCTCCCAATTATAAGGATGGTGAATTTCAGAATCAGTCACCAACACCAACCTTTACCGGACAGGATAACCAGATAACAGCTATATATAAATTTCTTTTTGGAAAGAAAGAGCGGGTAACTCCTATCGATTCTATTCCGATTATTATAACAAATCTTGCCAGTCTGGATCTTCACAAAGATGTACTGGTGTGGCTGGGACATTCATCTTATTTTATTCAGATTGATGGGAAAAGGATTCTGGTTGATCCGGTTCTGAATGATCATGCCTCTCCGTTTTCATGGATGATTAAAGCTTTTAAAGGTTCAGATGCTTATAAGGCAGAAAATATTCCGGATATTGATTATCTTTTTATCACGCATGATCATTGGGATCATCTGGATTATGAAACTGTGATGAAGATTAAACCACGGGTTAAAAAAGTAATCTGCGGACTGGGAGTTGGAGCCTATTTTGAATACTGGGGATTTAATCCGGCTTCAATTACTGAATTAGATTGGTATGAACACACTTATTTAGATAAAAGCTGGATAGCTACCGCCACTTCTGCACGTCATTTCTCAGGACGTGGATTAAAGAGAAATAAAACTCTTTGGGCTTCTTTTGTACTTCAAACTCCATCCATGAAAATATTTATCGGAGGTGACGGCGGGTACGACAAGCATTTTAAAGAGATAGGAAATAAATTTGGCCCGATAGATTTAGCTATACTGGAGCAAGGACAATATGACCAGCGATGGAAATACATTCATTTACTGCCCGAACAGTTTTTTCAGGCTGCTCTTGATTTGAAATCAAAGAACTTATTGCCAGTTCATAATTCAAAGTTTGCTTTGGCAGCACATCATTGGGATGAACCTTTGAATAAACTGGAAAAGGATGCCAAACACTACAATATTAGGACGCTAACCCCGATGATTGGCGAACCGGTAAACCTAAAAGATACAACTCAGCAGTTTTCTCAATGGTGGAAAAAGATTAAATAAAATAGCGCTCTGAGACAGACGTAAAAAGGTAAAAGGATTAAATAAGGAGAATTAAAATTGGAACAAATATCACTATCAACAAAGTTTTTTTCAAATAGAGATTTATTCAAACTATTTCTGCCACTTATCATTGAACAGTTTTTAGAATACCTGGTAGGGTTGGCCGACTCAATAATGGTAGCATTTGTAGGTGAATCGGCCGTATCTGGAGTTTCTTTGGTGGATTTCGTAATGGCATTGCTCATTAGTCTGTTTGCAGCACTATCAACCGGTGGTGCAGTTGTTGCCGGACAATATCTTGGCAAGAAAGAAACAGAAAAATCAAGAGAGGCAGCCAATCAACTTGTATGGTTTGCCGGAATAGCATCGGCCATAATCATGTTACTGATCTACTTCGCAAAACCATTTATATTAAATGACTTGTTCGGACATATTTCAGATGATGTTCGCAGGGATGCAAATACCTATCTGATGATTACAGCTTTATCCATTCCATTTCTTGCGCTTTACAATGCAGGAGCTGCAATTTTCCGGACGATGGGAAATTCCAAGTTGCCAATGAAGGTGATGCTGATAATGAATATTGTACATGCAGCAGGAAATGCAGTACTTATCTACGGTCTTCACTATGGGGTTGAGGGGGTTGCAATACCTACACTTATATCACGTATTGCTGCAGCGGTAATTATCATTGCAATGTTACTAAATAAAAAGCAATCATTGCACTTAAAGTGCAGCTTAAGACACAGGTTTAACTGGCCGGTACTGAAGAAAATTCTGGGTATTGGTGTTCCATACGGACTGGAAAACGGTTTGTTTTATTTTGGAAGGATTGTGGTACTTAGTCTAGTTGCAACTTTTGGAACAGCAGCAATCGCTGCAAATGCTGTGTCGGGTACTATTGTTATGTTTCAGGTTTTACCGGGTATAGCAATCGGTCTGGGTCTGACTGTTGTTATCTCACGATGCGTTGGTGCCGGAGATTACGTACAAGCTAAATATTACACCAAAAAGATTATGCGGATTGTGTATGTAACTCAGGTTATTAGTTGTGTAGTAGTACTTGCTTTGCTCCCACTCATATTACAGGTTTATGGATTATCAGATACGGCAACATTTATGACAAAAAAAAATGTTTGGTATCATGGTATATTTATGATATTTATTTGGCCGTTGGCTTACACATTGCCAATAACCTTCCGTGCATCAGGAGATGCCAAATTTCCAATGGCGGTTGGTAGCTTATCTATGCTGTTTTGCCGTATAGCATTGGCTTATCTTTTTGACATCTATTTCCATATGGGGATGTTTGGTACCTGGGTGGCTATGTTTATTGACTGGATAGCCAAAGCTGCTATTTTTATATACCGATATATAAGCGGAAAATGGATGCAGTTTAGAACAATATAATGATGTCAAAAAAATAATTCAAGAAACATAATAAAAAGGAAATAACAATGGAAAAATCTATAAAGTTAACAATAGACGGGAAAGAATACACTGCTACATTAAACGATAACCGCACTGTAGATGATATATTAAGCATGCTACCTTTAGAGTTAACACTACAAAGATATGCAGGTCATGAGTATTACAGTTCTCTTCCCCAAAAACCTTCAATAAAAGGAGTTCCAATGACCTCAGATGCTCACGCAGGCGGTATTTACTACTATGATGGTTGGAGTGCCTTTACTGTTCTTTTTGGTGATGCACACATTGATCCTTTTAAAGTAGTACATATTGGAAATGTGAATGAAGATATTATCTCTCCATTATCTGTGGCAGGTGCTACAGTAGAAGCTAAAATAGAAATCAATTTATAATTAAAGAATAGATGATTCAGTAACGAATAAAGAAAAAACGATTAAACGAATCTATTTAGCTGTTTGTTATGATATAAAGTTTTTATTAGCTAAATGTCTTAGTATAGAAGTTTGCCATAATTTATATAGTTAGGAAATATGGATAAAAATCGCTTGGAAGCCTTTTCTGATGGAGTAATATCTATTATTATCACCATTATGGTATTAGAGTTTAAAATGCCCAAAAGTACCAGTTGGGAATCGTTATGGCAAATTTGGCCCGTCTTTGTCAGCTATGCACTTAGTTTCTTTTTTGTAGGTCTTAATTGGAGCAGTCATCACCATTTATTTTATTTGGCAAGCAAGGTAAACAATAAAATACTTTGGGCAAATTTGCTTGGTCTGTTTTGTTTGTCATTTACACCATTCGCTACAGCATGGATGGGAGAAAATGCCTTCAAAAGTACAACTGTTACATTTTATGCCATAGTACTGACGCTTAGCGTTATCTCTTATTTGATTTTAGTGCATCAATTGCGCTCTTTGCATGGATACGATTCAAAATTTTCAAAGGCTTTTAAAGGTTATTTCAAGATTTATTTAACTATTGCTCTCAATCTATCAGCAGCTTTAATTGCATTTATTGGCTTACCTAAAGTTGCTTTTATTTTATTGTTTTTGATTTCTTTAATGTGGTTTATTCCCAATCATAAGTTTGAGAGCCATCACACAACAGATTCATAAAACACCTTCCGTATACCAAAAATAGTTATTCAAACTCACATCAGTAATAATGGTATGCATATCAGTAATTTGTATAACAATCACGTAGAAAATAGAGGATAAATTTGCATCGTGAATAAAAACCGTGAAACAGATATTTATTAAACTTTAAAAAAGGAATTATGAACGCAGACAATAAAAACATTTTAATAGCATATTATTCACGCTCAGGCAACAACTATGTTGGAGGATCGATTGTTAATCTATCTGTCGGCAATACTGAAGTGATAGCAAGGATGATTCAGGAAATGGTTGGTGGTGATCTTTTTAAGATAGAGACTGTAGACCCTTATCCTGAAGATTATACTCAGACTACGGAGGTTGCACAAAATGAACTAAACATGGGTGCCAGACCTGAGTTATCAACTAACGTTGAGAATCTAGATAAATATGATATTATATTTATTGGATATCCTAACTGGTGGGGAACAATGCCTATGCCTGTTTTCACTTTCTTTGAAGAATACGACTTATCAGGAAAAGTTATTATTCCATTTTGCACTCACGAGGGCAGTGGATTATCAAGAAGCGTAAAAGATATTGAAAAGCTTAACCCGGATTCAGAAGTGTTTCCAGCATTGGCTATTCGGGGAGGAAGTGTGAAATCTCCATCTTCTAGGAAAAGCGTGGAAACATGGTTAAAGGATAATGACATATTATAATTAATAAAGAAAATTATGCAAAAAGTAATATTAAATAATGGCATTGAAATGCCAATTCTGGGATTTGGTGTTTATCAGGTCACAGATGCCGAAGAATGTGAAAGAAGTGTTTATGATGCAATAATTGCCGGTTATCGGTCAATTGATACTGCCGCTGCTTATGGGAATGAGGAAGCTGTGGGTAAAGCAATCAAAAGGAGTGGTGTGCCAAGAGAAGAGTTGTTTATCACTACAAAGCTTTGGATCCAGGATGCCGGTTACGAAAGCACAAAGAAAGCTTTTGAGAAGTCCTTAAATAATCTGCAGTTGGATTATCTGGATCTTTACCTGATTCACCAACCAGTTGGAGATGTTTATGGTTCATGGAGAGCTATGGAAGAATTTTATCATGAAGGCAAAATCAAAGCAATAGGTGTCAGCAACTTTCAGCCTGACCGTTTAATGGACTTGATGCTTCATAATGAAGTGGTTCCTGCTGTAAATCAGATAGAGACACACCCTTTCTGTCAGCAAATAGAAACAGCTAACTTCTTAAAAGAGAATAATGTTCAGATTGAATCATGGGGACCGTTTGCTGAAGGCAGAAATAATATCTTCAAAAATGAATTACTGATTTCGATTGCAAAGAAATACGAAAAGAGTGTTGCACAGATAATTCTGCGTTGGTTAACACAAAGAGGAATTGTTGTTATTCCAAAATCTACTCATAAAGAGAGAATTGTCGAGAACTTCAATATTTTCGATTTTGAACTAGCTCAGGAAGATATGGATGCTATTGTAGCACTTGATATGAAGAGTAGTAGTTTCTTAGATCATCGTGACCCAGAAATTGTGAAATGGTTAAGTAACGCAAGATTTTAAGCAAAGTAAAAATCAAACAAAAAATAAATTAAATAATTAATCAAAATGAAAGATTTCACATACTACAATCCTACCCGAATAGAATTCGGAACAGGAAAAGAGAAGAATATAGGGAAATACATTGCTGAATATGGTGTATCAAAAGTATTAATCGTTTATGGTTCAGACCGGATAAAGAAGAGCGGTTTGTTTGATACTATTGCAAAATCACTAACCGATAATNGAATAAACTTNGAGCAATTAGGNGGNGTNCANAGTAANCCNCTGTTNAGCAAGGTATATGAAGGTNTTNAACTAGCNAAAGCTAAAGGATTGGAAGCTGTACTAGCTGTTGGTGGTGGTTCTGTTCTGGATTCATCAAAAGCCATTGCTGCAGGGGCTGCATACGAAGGCGATGTTTGGGATTTCTTTACTTATAAAGCTGTGCCTAACAAAGCATTAAAGATTTTCGATATTATGACGCTTGCTGCTACAGGTAGCGAAATGAATAACTACGCTGTTGTTACAAATGATGAAACAAAACAAAAACTTAGTCTTGCTGGTGCAGCTACATTCCCTACTGTTTCGGTAATAAACCCGGAACTGCAAACTTCAGTGACCAAAGAATACCTGGTTTATTCGGCAGCAGACATTTTTGCTCATAGTTTAGACATGTATTTATCAGCAACTTATTTACCTGAATTTATTGCCGGACACGTTGAAAATATCCTTAAGACAGTAATGCGCACCACTGAAATTCTGTTGGNTGACGGAAATAATCTTGAAGCAAGAGGNGAATTTGCNTGGGCTGCTACACANGCTTTGAATTTCANNACTTTNTGNGGAGTAGAAAANAATCGNTTNGANACACATTTTATNGANCATACATTATCNGCTGAATANAATATTGCTCACGGNGCNGGTTTGTCTATTATTGTTCCTGCATGGATGAAATGGCAAAANAANAATCTNCCTGANCGCTTCGAGCAGTTTGCTAAAAACATNTTCAATGTTGAAGGAGCANATGCNGGAATTGANGCNTTNAAANANTGGTATATCAAAAATNGGAACTCCNGTAACANTNAAAGAAGGTAATATTCCGGAAGAAGACATNCCTGTNTTGGTAGAAAAANTATCNGNTGTTGCCANNATGTGGGGAGCAGANANTCTNTATACCAAAGAGATGATTACAACTGTGCTTGAAAATGCAAAGTAGTTGAAATAACAATATACTATAATATGANAACNAGATNTTTTTTAATTGCTATTGTTGCAATGTTACTTTCNGGTATTGGCATGCAGGCNCAGTCTGCANCANCAAGCAAGAAAATTCTGGTGGTTTACTTTTCNCATAGNGGAAANACNAAAGNGATNGCNAATCANATAAAGGANCTTACAGNTGGNGANATTTTNGAGATTCNGCCANCNAAGGCTTATCCAAGTGATTATCANGCATGNGTAGATCAGGCNAAGAAGGAGATTAACGCTAATTATAAGCCTGCTTTGAAAACAAAGTTAAAGAGTATCAGCTCGTATGATATAATATTTGTGGGCTCTCCTTGCTGGTGGAGTACAGTAGCACCACCGGTTGCAACATTTTTATCGAGCTATGATTTCACTGGAAAAACCATTGTTCCGTTTATGACACATGAAGGGAGCCGAATGGGGCGTAGTGTTTCGGATATAAAGAAACTATGTCCGAAAGCAAAGGTTTTGGAAGGACTTCCAGTCAGAGGGAGTAATGTAAAAGAGGCTAAAAGTGAAGTTAAGAAGTGGCTGCAAGAAATAAAAGTCATTAAATGATAATTGAAGCATTATTAATTAATGCTCCAATATAGGCCCTCGTTACAGTACCAGGGAAAATAAATTTGTAGATAAAAATAAACACAGCAGAAATAATGCTTATGGAAAAGAAAGTATTAATACTATCGGCTAGTCCTAGAAAAGGCGGAAACTCAGATACATTATGCAATCAGTTTATGGAAGGTGCACAACAAGCAGGGCATCAGGTTGAGAAGATCTTTCTGAAAGAGAAGAAAATAAACTATTGCACCGGTTGCGGAGCATGCTATAACCCGGGAAATGGGTGTTCTCAAAAAGATGATATGGCAAATGTTCTGGACAAGATGATTGCTGCCGATGTCATTGTAATGGCAACACCGGTATATTTCTATACAATGAACGGACAAATGAAAACGCTTATTGACCGCACTTGTGCGCGATATACTGAAATTAATGACAAGGAGTTCTATTTTATTGTATCGGCAGCAGATGACAGCAAACTGTCAATGACAAGAACAATAGAAGAATTCCGTGGATTTTTGTATTGCCTGGAAGGAGCAAATGAAAAGGACATTATTTATGGCACCGGAGCATGGCAAGTGGGTGATATAAAAAATAGGCCTGTTATGGAAGAGGCATTCAGGCTAGGAAAAAACATCTGATAGCGAAAGAGAAATCTTATAAAAATTATTTAGGAATTGTCTTAATCCATTCACCAATACTTTGCGATTTATTGGTGAATGGATTTTATTTATTGGAGAATAAATTGCCATGTTTTGCTTTTTTCAAAATAATATATAAATAATCAGTAAAAATGGTACATAAATCCGTAATTTGTATAATCTTTATCAAATAAAGGGAATTATTTTTGCTACTATAAAAACAGGACTGTTAATGGAACAAATTATTAGTTTATTAGAAAAAGAGAATTGTTCTTGCGTTATTAAGAATCAAGAGATACGTACTTTCCACAGACAAGGAGTTATTGACCTTTATGAATTACTGAAACAGGAACCCGATTTCCTGAAAAATGCATCCATAGCCGATAAAATTGTTGGTAAAGCCGCTGCAACATTAATGGTATTAGGCGGCGTAAAAGAGCTGTATACATACACAATCAGTGATCTGGCATTCAATGTTCTTAAAGATGCCGACGTAGCAATATCTTACGGACAAAAAGTTCCGGTCATATTAAACCGCACACAGCAGGATTTATGCCCGTTAGAGAAGCTTTGTTCCGAACAGGATTCAAAAGAAAGGACCCTGCAGGTTATTGAGCATTTTATAAATGGATTAAATATTAACAAGAAATAAATAAATCTATGGAAGCAGCAGTTAAAATCTATTCTCTGAATTACAGTAATGTAAGAACTTATTTGTTTGCGTCATTTTTTATTCTGGGTAATCTTGCTCTACCACAGTTTTGCCACTTATTTCCGCAAGGTGGAGTGATATGGTTACCAATATATTTCTTTACGCTCATTGCAGCCTATAAATATGGTTGGAAAGTAGGTCTGCTTACAGCAGTATTTTCACCGATAATTAATTCTGTTCTTTTTGGAATGCCTGCGCCGATAGTGCTCCCTCCTATCCTTACCAAATCTGTACTGCTGGCTTTATCGGCCGGAATTGTTTCACATCGCTTTAATCGTATTTCCATTCCTATTCTTTTTGCGATTGTTCTCGCCTATCAAGTTATAGGAACTCTTTTCGAATGGGCATTTATCGGGAAATTATTCTCTGCCGTGCAAGACTTTCGTCTGGGTATTCCCGGTATGCTAACACAAGTTTTCGGGGGGTATTTCTTTATTAAATATCTATTGACTAAATAAGCATTCATGAAAAACAAAATCCATTAAACATGGAAAAAGATAATATAAACGACAAGCACGAAATTAATCGCCGCAAATTTCTAAAAGTTCTGGGTGGCGGTACAGCCGCTGTTACAGCTGCAACAATTTACAGTTGCGGAAAAAAAGATATGGCTTCGGCAGGCAATGCGGCACTAGGTGAAGTGCCTACCGATAAGATGACCTATCGCACTAATCCAAAAACGGGAGATAAGGTGTCACTATTGGGTTACGGATTTATGCGTTTGCCTAAGATTCCTAAAAAGGACGGCAATGGAGATGAAATTGACCAGGAAACAGTCAATAAGTTAACAGATTATGCCTTAGCTCATGGCGTAAATTATTTCGATACATCTCCGGCTTATTGTGAAGGAAGGTCGGAACATTCAATGGGCATTGCGCTGAAAAGGCACCCCCGGAATAAATATTTTATTGCCACAAAGCTATCTAATTTTGATCCCAAAACATGGAGTCGGGAAGCTTCTCTGGCAATGTATCACAATTCATTCAAAGAGCTGCAGGTTGATTATCTGGATTACCTATTACTCCACGGTATAGGAATGGAAGGAATGGACGCGCTGCACGGACGGTATCTCGATAATGGCATACTCGACTTTCTGCTAAAAGAACGTGAAGCCGGGCGCATACGCAATCTCGGCTTTTCATATCATGGGGATGTTAAGGTTTTCGATTATCTTCTCTCAACTGATATAAAATGGGACTTTGTCCAGATTCAGCTAAACTATGTTGACTGGAAACACGCATCGGACTGGAATACCAATGCCGAATATCTTTATGGCGAACTGAAGAAACGGAATATTCCAGCAGTGATTATGGAACCATTGCGTGGCGGAAAACTAGCGCAATTGGATTATAAATCGACAGAAATACTGAAACGCTATGATCAGGAAGCAAATGCAGCGTCATGGGCATTCCGCTTTGCCGGCTCACCACCCGATGTACTTACTGTGCTTAGCGGAATGACATATATGGAGCATCTGCAAGATAATATCCGCACATACTCTCCGCTCAAACCGCTCACAGATAAAGAAAATGAAACATTGGAACAAGTAGCACAATTGTATTTATCACACCCGTTTGTTGCATGTACCGCTTGTCAATATTGTATGCCCTGCCCTTACGGATTAGATATTCCGGGAGTATTCTCTCATTATAATAAATGCCTGACTGAGGGAAATTATTCAGATAATGTAAAAGATGAGAACTATAAAAAAGCACGTCGCGATTTTCTTATCGGTTATGACCGCAATGTGCCACGTCTTCGTCAGGCAAACCACTGTATAGGTTGCGGGCAATGCAGACCTCATTGTCCACAGCACATAAACATTCCTGATGAAATGCAACGCATTGACAAGTATGTTGAACAATTGAAACGTAATGCATAAAAGGAGGACTGACTATGTTACGAAAAATAAGAATAACCTTTGCTTCTATTTTCTTTGTATTGATAACGTTACTTTTCCTTGATTTCACAGGAACTCTGCAAGCATGGTTCGGTTGGCTGGCAAAAATACAATTCTTGCCTTCATTATTAGCTTTAAATGTCCTTGTAGTTATTGCTCTCTTGGCTCTGACTTTGCTTTTCGGACGTGTATATTGCTCGGTAATTTGCCCAATGGGTGTTTTTCAGGACGTTATCTCCTGGATTTCAAACAAAACAAAAAAGAATCGTTTCCGGTATTCACCGGCTCTTAACTGGCTACGCTGGGGAGTATTGGCAATATTTGCAGCTGCTTTCGTAGTAGGAATAAGTTCATTCGTAGCACTTATCTCACCCTACAGCGCATACGGACGTATTGCATCCAATCTTTTTGCCCCGTTCTATCAATGGGGAAATAATCTGCTGGCATATTTTGCAGAACGTATCAATAGTTATACTTTCTATTCCGTTGATGTATGGATGAAAAGTCTTCCTACATTTATCATCGCTATTGCTACCTTTGTGGTAATTATCACATTGGCCTGGCGAAACGGCCGTACTTACTGCAATACGATTTGTCCGGTTGGAACAATCCTGGGATTTCTTTCTAGATATTCATTTTATCGTCTGCAGATAGATCTGACTAAATGTAATAGTTGCGGACTCTGTTCTCGCAACTGCAAGGCTTCATGCATCGATTCCAGATCTCATAAAATTGACTATAGCCGTTGTGTAGCTTGTATGAATTGTATTGAAAAGTGTAATAAAAGAGCCATTCAATATATACCTGTACACAAAGTTCAAAAAATGGAACAATCTTCTGAAGAGATTAATGACTCACGTAGAAAGTTCGTGTCATTGACAACATTATTAACATTGACATCGGTATTGGAAGCTCAGCAGAAAAAAGTAGATGGAGGTCTGGCTGTTATTGAAGATAAGAAAGTGCCCAAAAGAAACACACCTATTACTCCAGCCGGTTCGTTCAGCGGGAATAATATGACAAAACACTGTACCGGTTGCCAGCTATGCGTATCTGTTTGCCCTAACCAGGTGCTACGTCCATCGAGTAGTTTGACAACATTTATGCAACCCGAAATGTCGTACGAACGTGGATATTGCCGTTCTGAATGTACCAGATGTTCGGAAGTTTGTCCCACCGGAGCTATTCACAAGATTTCTCAAGCAGACAAAACAGCTACACAAATAGGTCACGCTGTATGGATAAAAGCAAATTGTGTGGTTAATACAAACGGAGTTAGTTGTGGCAATTGCGCCCGACATTGTCCTAACGGAGCCATACAAATGGTTCCAAAGGATGCCAGCAATCCTGATTCTCTCAAGTTTCCTGCAATTAACAGCGAACGATGTATTGGCTGCGGAGCATGCGAAAATCTCTGTCCCGCCCGTCCGTTCAGTGCCATATATGTAGAAGGACACGAAATGCACAAAACCATTTAAGACTCTATCCTTCAAAATTATTCGACTATAATTCTCATGTCATTGGTGAATGGATTTAATCAATAGTCAAAAGTATCAAAACCTGTAAAGTAATTATTTCAGTATCAATGAACAAAATAATTACTTTACAGGTTTGATATATATGATAAAGATTCATATCTTTATTATATAAATCCTGCAACTATGATAAACACATTTTTTTTAAAAGCAGAAGATTACCGGTCATCGGTTTCTATCGTGAAAAAGCTACTATTAGTAACGACGTTAGCTTTGATCTGCTCTTTTTCTTATGGGAAAAAGAATGAAGTTTATAAGGATGCCAAGGCTTCAATAAAAGATCGGGTGGAAGACTTGCTCCAACGAATGACTCTGGAGGAAAAGGTAGGACAAATGAATCTGTTTGTCGGTTTTGAATATCTTAAAACTACCAAGCACTGGCTTACAGCAGAGCAAATAAAGAATAATATAACCAACGGATTATATCTGGGCACCACAGAAGAGGATATTGTAAAGTGGACGGAAGATGGAAAAGTTGGCTCTTATTTCTTTGTGCTGACATTGAAAGAGGCTAATTATATACAATCACTGGCAATGAAAAGCAGGTTACAGATCCCTGTTATTTTTGCCATTGATGCTATTCACGGAAATGCATATGCGCCCGACAATACGGTTTACCCTACAAACATTGGTCTGGCTTCTTCTTTCGATNTNGANNTGGCATATAAAATTGCNCGCNANACNGCANAGGANATGCGNGCCATGAATATGCANTGGACNTTTAANCCGAATNTGGANNTNNCACGCGANNCNCGTTGGGGAAGAGTAGGTGAAACTTATGGAGAAGATCCGTATTTGGTTTCACAAATGGGAGCTCAAACGGTTAAAGGATATCAGAGAAATCTAAATAACAATGAGGATGTGCTGGCTTGTATGAAACACTTTGTATCGGGTGGTGAACCTATCAACGGAACCAATGGCGCTCCGACCGATTTATCAGAACGGACACTCCGGGAGGTATTCTTTCCATCCTTTAAGGCAGGCGTTAAGGCTGGGGCCATGTCTCTGATGATAGCACAAAGCGAACTGAATGGCATTCCTTGCCACAGCAATGACTGGCTGATGAAAGATGTGCTTCGTAATGAATGGAAGTTTCCAGGATTTGTAACCAGTGACTGGATGGATATTGAACGTATGAACGATTTACATGCCACTGCAGAAAATATTAAAGAGGCCTTTTATCAAAGTATTATGGCTGGGATTGATATGCACATGCACGGCGATCACTGGAACGAAGATGTGGTTGAATTAGTAAAAGAAGGACGTATTCCCGAATCACGTATTGACGAGTCTGTACGCCGGATTCTGGAAATAAAGTTCCGCCTTGGGCTATTTGAACATCCCTATGCGGATGAAAATCGAAGTATGGAAATTCGTCTGTGCAATGAACACAGAGCTACCGCGCTTGAAGCAGCTCGTAAAAGTATCGTATTATTAAAGAATGACAGTGTACTCCCGTTGTCACAAGACAAGTTCAAACATATATTGGTTACTGGCATTAATGCGAATGATATGAATATTCTGGGCGACTGGAGTAATGTTCAAAAGGAAGAGAATGTAATAACAATCCTTCAGGGGTTAAAAATGACTGCTCCTGAAACCAATTTTGACTTTGTAGATCAGGGATGGGATCCTTGTAAGATGAATCAGGCAAAAGTGGACGAGGCTGCAGAGAAGGCAAAAAATGCCGATCTGAATATTGTGGTAGCCGGTGAATACATGATGCGCTATCGCTGGAATTCCCGTACCAGTGGCGAGGATGTTGACCGCTCGGATATTGATCTGGTAGGATTACAGAATGAGTTAATCAAGAAAGTGGCTGCTTCTGGTAAACCAACGATACTAATTCTTGTGAGCGGACGCCAGCTGGGTGTGGAATGGGCTGCAGAACATCTTCAGGCCATTGTGGAAGCCTGGGAACCAGGGATGTATGGTGGTCAGGCCGTAGCGGAAATACTTTACGGAAAGGTGAATCCTTCTGCAAAACTGTCGGTCACCATTCCTCGCAGTGTAGGACAAATACAAATGATTTATAATCATAAGCCTTCTCAATATTTTCATCCGTATGGAGCCGGGAAACCAAGTACTCCACTTTATCCGTTCGGATTTGGTTTGTCATATACCACTTATAAGTATGATGATTTAAAACTCAATAAGACTGAAATAGATAAAAACGGGAAGGTGAATGTCAGTGTAAGAGTAACCAATACCGGCAACCGGGACGGAGTGGAAATTGTTCAGCTTTACATTCGCGACAAGTTTAGCAGCGTTACCCGCCCGGTAAAAGAATTAAAGGATTTTGCCCGTGTTCCTTTGAAAGCTGGGGAAAGCAAAACTATTCGTTTCATCATCACTCCGGACAAGCTGGCCTTCTACGACAAAAAGATGAACTGGCAAGTTGAACCCGGAGAATTTATTTTAATGGTAGGTGCTTCTTCTGATGATAATGCATTGTTGAAACAAAGTTTCTGGGTAAAATGAGATTACAGGAGAATTATATTAAAATGAAAGAATGTTGCATAATTAGAAATAGCCCGAATAAAGAATATCAATTGCCTGGTGAAACCTTTTTTATAGAAGTTATCCTGAAATGATCAGAATTCTATCATATATGGCTTTATACTTTCTTTCAAACATAAATTAAAGTTGTATCTTTGGGCAAAGAAATTGTATAAACTTTATTTTATGAGAAGCAAATTATTACTCTTTGCAACAGCTACTATGATGGCTGTTTCTGCGCTAAAATTATCAGCCCAGACATCTTCGTTTAAAGAAGGTGAATTTAAACAGTGGGCACAAACTCCTCCCATGGGATGGAACAGCTGGGACTGTTACGGATCTACTGTAACTGAAAGCGAAGTTAAAGCCAATGCGGATTATATGGCCGCTAAACTAAAAAGTTATGGATGGGAATACATTGTTGTAGACATTCGCTGGTTTATTGAAAACGATAAAGCCGGAGGATATAATGAAAAAGATCCTATTTATGTAATGGATCAGTATGGCCGTTATATGCCAGCTCTCAACCGTTTCCCATCAGCTAAAGATGGCAAAGGATTCAAGGCTATAGCCGATTATATACACTCAAAAGGATTAAAATTCGGAATCCACATTATGCGCGGTATTCCCAAAGAAGCTGTTGCTAAAAAGCTACCAATAAAAGGAGCCAAAGGTATTACTGCCGATCAGATTTATACAACCGATCTTCAATGTCAATGGTTACACGATAACTATACTATTGTGGCAGATAAACCGGGAGCTCAGGAATATTATAATTCAATCTTTGAACTCTATGCTTCATGGGGAGTAGACTTTATCAAGATCGACGACCTGTCTCGCCCTTATCATCTGGGCGAAATAAATCTTATCCGCAAAGCGATTGATCATTGTGGACGTCACATTGTGTTAAGCACTTCACCGGGAGAAACTCCAATTGAGAATGCCGAACATGTTCGTACTCATGCAAATATGTGGCGTATGGTTGACGATGTATGGGATACATGGCCTCACATTACTCATTTGTTTGATATCTGTCAGAAGTGGTATCCATATATTGCTCCCGGAACATGGCCGGATTGTGATATGATTCCTTTAGGACGTATTTCTATTCGTGGAGAAAGAGGTGCCGACCGTATGACCCGCTTAACAAAAGATGAACAATATACACTGATGACTCTCTTTAACATCTTCCGCTCTCCACTTATATTTGGTGGTGATCTTCCAAGTAATGACGCATTTACTTTCTCTTTACTCACAAATAAGGAGGTATTGAAAATGCATCGTGAAGGCACGAAAGTTCGTCAGCTTTATCAGAAAGACAAAAAAGTTGCTATTACATCTAGAAATTCTAAAACTGGTGAAGTTTATCTGGCTCTGTTCAACTTGTCGGATGACAAGACTCCTCAGAAAGTAAGTGTAAACCTTGCAGACTTAGGTATTAAGGGCAAATGTTTTGTAACTGATATGTGGGCAAGCAAGCAAGTGGGAAGCTTTTCTAAAGAGTTCTCTAGATTGCTTAATGGTCATGCCTGTGGCTTGTACAAACTGAAAACAAAATAAGAATAGTAAAACATCAGATAAGGCATTAAAATTTTAGTGCCTTATCTGATGAACAAAATGCGGTTCTGTAAGTTACATCTACAGATAACTAATGAACAGAATTATGAAACAAATTCCAAGAGACCGGATCACAAGTCCTCACATTACGGAGCTTATGGAGGATGAAATTTTTGTTTTTGGATCGAACCTTCAAGGAATGCACCTTGGCGGAGCAGCACGTATAGCATGCCGCTGGGGAGCAATCATGGGACAAGGCGTAGGTTTACAAGGACAGACTTATGCCATACCAACAATGAGTGGATCAGTAGCATCTATCGCTCCTTATATTGATGAGTTTATTCGTTTTGCAACGTTGAACCCAGATATGCGTTTTTTAGTTACCGAGATAGGCTGTGGAATAGCAGGCTACACTCCTGCCGACATTGCCCCACTGTTTCGTGAAGCTGTCTCTATTGATAATATATGTCTGCCCGAAAGATTCTGGGAAGTAATTCTGTAACAAATCAAACAATCAAGATGTGCAATTATAAGATACAACTTATATTTGCACATCTTTTTTTAGGATAACAGATCTTAAAATCTATTTAGTGATCTCACACTTAATATGCTATAAATGAAAGGGGTCCTCCTCTACTCTCTTTTTGGGATAATCAGTACAATTACTATCCATAACCTGCAATAGCGTTAATCCTCTCTTCTTAAAATAGAGATCTCCTTTCTCATCATCTTCAAACGGTATCTCTTCCCAAATCTTACCCAGATAATGCTTATTGAGATCCTTATCTACAAAGAACTCAACTTCATCTTCTGATTCGTCGTTCACTCTTTCAACATGAATATCATTGGGTGTCAATTTAACAAAGACGTTTTGATAGATGGTATCGTCAATGCATTCCCAGAATCTATATTTTGCCATAGTAGTAAATATTAGTGGTTAAAAATTATAGAATCATTATATCTCTATTCTATTATTGAAACGCATATTGTGGTATATTGTTCAGATTCCAGCCTCAAATTTACCACGTAATTCTCAACTGATTGATGGTTATAGAACGAAACATCTGTATAATAACGAATTAACTATTAACGTCAAAAATATTACGAACAAAACAGTTTTATGTTTTGTTCACTATTAAGTATTACCAAAACTTAACAAACAATATACCCTAATAAGTCGGACTCAAAAGCTAATGAAATCAAGCAAATCAAAAATATTTAATCTGGAAAAGTTTTATCTTGATTGCATAGATGCAAAAGGGAACTGCTTTATTTTCTACTGGGCAAGCCTTGAAATCTATTATTTAAAATTCTATTATTCCGGTTTGATATTCTCTGATTCAAAGAATGTAACCATTGAAAATTATTCGCTAAAAAAAACGCCCCAACCTCTGGTAAATAAACTTATGTCTATAGATTATCCTTTGTTACAAATAAAAGGAAGTTGGTTACAGAGAGATAAACCTATTTTGTTTTCACTGTATAAAGATAAAAAGAATTGTGAATTGATCTGGAATTGTCATCATCCAAAGGCATTGACCGAGATTGAATATAATAACATAACCTTTAAAGGATACGGTTATGCAGAAACACTCTCACTACCTGTAAAGCCTTGGAATATACCCATCAAAGAGCTTAAATGGGGACGTTTTTTATCTGATCATTATACAATAATCTGGATTCACTGGAAAGGAGAAAATCCTCTGAACAGAATAATATGCAACGGAAAGGAATATAATGACGCCACCTTCTTAGTAGATAGAGTTATTTTCAATCAAGGTTGTTTTGTTTTATTATTTCAGGATATTTCAACGTTAAGAACTGGAAGAATAAGCAATATATTAACCGAGTCATACCTGCTAAAAACAATTGTGTGCAGCCATATCTTGAATGGAAATGAGACTAAATGGAAAGCTAAAACAGTCTTGGCTCTGAATGATAAAATTGTAGAAGATGGTTGGTCTTTATATGAAAAAGTAACATGGAAAAAATGAACACTAAACTCTATAAAGTTCTGTACGGAATTCTTTTTATTATTGTAATTCCTTCATTGCTAATTATTTGGGCCAGATATACAAGCAACCTGATACAGCTGCCAATACCCGTTAATCAGGGTTGGGGATATCTGCTTTTATTTAGTGGAATGTTTTTTGTAGTTACCGGAATGTCTCATTTGTGGATTTTTGGCAAAGGATTACCCATGAATGCATTTCCGCCTAAAAGGTTCGTAAAAAAAGGAATCTACGCTTTTATCAATCATCCTATTTACACAGGTGCAGTTCTTATAAGCTTTGGAGTATCTGTTTTAGCACAATCAGTCTCAGGTTTCTGGTTAGTAAGTCCGCTTTTGATATTAATGACAATAGCTTATACTGTGGGATTCGAGAATGAACGGACATTTAGTATTTTTGGACCTCAGGAATACAAGCCATACATTTCCTTACCAAGAAACTCGGAAGAACCTCCAGGTATAAAAGAGAAAATAGCTTCTTACATGTTAGCATACTTACCCTGGCTTCTGATATATGAAGCATTCATATATGCAGGTGTTCCCAAAGATGCAGTTTATACCAATCTTCCGTTTGAAAAGGAATGGCCGGTTATTGAATTAACAACTATCTTTTATGTTTCTGTCTATGTGTATACATTACTAATCCCCTTCATCATAAAAAGAAAAAAAGATTTGCGTTCACTTGAAATAGATATATGGTTTGCTACAATAGTTACATGCTTTATTTATTTTATAATTCCTTTTGTTGTTGATCAACGTCCTTTTACACCGCACTCCGTTTTAGGAGAACTATTAGCTTTTGATCGTTCACAAGACGAGATAACTGCCTCATTGCCATCTTTTCACGTAATCTGGGCATTTATAGCCGCGCGCTATTTTGCAATCAGCCTTAAAAAACTGAAATGGTTCTGGTACTTACTTGCCATATTGATTTCCATTAGTTGCATAACTACGGGTAATCACTCTTTACTTGATGTAATCGCTGGTGGAATAATGTTTGCAATGGTTGTTTACAGAATTCAGATCTGGAACTATATCCGTATACAGTCTGAACGTATAGCCAACAGCTGGATGGAATGGAGATGGGGAGCGGTAAGGCTAATCAATCATGGTTTTTATGCCGGTGCGGCCGGATTTGCCGGGGCACTGATAGTTGGATCGTTTCTGGGCAGCCACTATGCATTTATCGCTTTCTTATTATGCACCATGGCTATTCTCGGAGCAGGACTCTGGGCTCAGTTCGTGGAAGGATCTCCCAAACTGCAAAGGCCGTATGGTTATTATGGAAGCGTAATTGGAGTATTTGCCGGTTGTATACTAGTTACTATCTTTTTCCCAGTCAATTTCTATGTATTGTTCGCAGCATTTGCCATTGCGGCTCCCTGGGTTCAGATATTAGGTCGTCTGCGTTGTCTGGTTCAGGGTTGCTGTCATGGAAAGCCATCAGAAGATTGGATTGGAATTAGGTTCACACAACCCTATTCACGGGTGAACAAAATTTCAGGATTAAAAGGCGCAGCCTTACATCCTACTCAACTCTATTCAATCGGAACTAATTTAGTAACTGGCCTGGTGTTAATCAGATTATTAAATCTTGAAATGCCGGCTACGTTTATTATTGGGATATATTTCATTTTAAATGGTCTGGGGAGGTTTGTGGAGGAGTCTTTTCGTGGAGAAGCACAAACTCCTTATTGGGCCGGAATGCGTATATATCAGTGGATTGCAATAGCTTGCATTCTCTTTGGAGCCGTCATGACGACCCTTTCAAATACAAAGATGACAGTTTTCCAATTTAATTTGCATGCTCTGTATTGGGCAATAGCATTAGGTATTATTGCCATAATAGCTTACGGGGTTGATTTTCCCTCATCGAACCGACGTTTTGCTCGTTTAACCAGTGCGTAAAGATGGCAGGATAAGTTTCTGCCCATAATTTGCATGTAATTCTCTTAAAAACGAATTTGTTATGAGAACTACTCCCCAGAATGTATTAGACTTATCTGTCTAAAATGCTAAGAAATCTTTTATTGGAGGGAGAATTTGTATTCAATTTGGAAACTTAAGACAATATATAAAGAACAGTTTATATGAAAAGGCCAGAAATATCCAGAATTTTATTCTTTATTATCCTGCTGCCCGCTTTACTCTTTTTTATTAAATCATGTGAGATGCCGGCAACAAGTTTTGATGATCAGGAGAATGCAATATACTTTGAAAAAGCTCAGAAAGTAAACGCATCTCAGCCCGATTCAATAATAAAAGTGATGACCTGGAACATACGTTTCGGCATTGGAAGGGGGCCGTGGTTTGGCGATGCTTGTGGTTACAAAGTTATATATTCGGCAAATGAGATTATGAATAATCTGAAGCTTATTGCCGAAAAGATTAATCTTGTAAAACCTGATATTCTGCTTCTTCAGGAAGTGGATATAAAATCAACCCGTTCGGCTTATATCAATGAACTCAGCTGGTTGCTGGATAATACCTATTTTAATTATGCCGCTTACGGATCACAGTGGAAAGCACAATTTATCCCTAGCGACGGGCTCGGGAGAATGGATGAAGGAAATGCTATTCTTTCGCGGTGGCCTATCAGTGATGCAATAAGGATACAACTTGCTCTGAGAACAGATCAAAGCACTGCAGAGAGATACTTTTATGAACGCTGCTGCATGGTAAAAGCCAGAATTGAAATTCCGGGATTTGAGAATCTATATGTAGTCAACATTCATGCTTCTGCTTTTGCAACTGATGATACAAAACACCAGCATCTGGTTGAATTCAAAGATGAGCTCGACCATCTCTCTGCCAGCGGATCCATGTTTGTTGCCGGTGGAGACCTGAACACTCTTCCTCCGGGAAGTGATTCAACAGATTATTGCATGGAGGATATGTGTCCGGATGAATCATTCCACCAGCCAGGTGATAATCCGATGCACAAAGAGGGAAGCAATTATACTCCCGAGAAAGAATGGATGCAACCTATATATTCCAAGTTCAAAAGTGTTATTCCTTTGAATGAATATCTGCAGAACCAACAGATCTATTTTACTCATACTACTCGTCCGGAACATTTCTGGGACCGAACGCTGGATTACCTGTTTACTAACAACCGATGGCAAAGCGGTACAACTGTTGTTTATCAGGATTTCACAAAGGAATCAGACCACGCTCCTGTTAGCGGAGAACTGATACTCATAAAAAAGTAATAAGTTGACTTAGATATTGAGAATGAATGTTTATTAAAGCAAGAAAGCCTATGAAAACATACAAATTCTATATTTCAATCTTAATTCCGTTTCTGCTTACCAGTCTGATCTCAGCACAGGAAACTACTCTTCGTGAGAGATGGAGTAACAATACAGCCTTTTTAATGCCTGCCGGTAAATGGGAAAGCGGCATATTACAATCCTTCCGATATGGTTTGAATAAAAGATTGGAACTCAGATCAAATGCAATCATATTACCCATATTCCCCAATGCCGGTATAAAGATTGGACTTGGAAAAAGAAAAGGATTTCTTTTTGCAAGTGAACATTCCTTAAGCTACCCTACTCTTTTTTTGAATACGGTTAGCTTTAAAGGTACAGGCGGACTTATCTCTCCTCAATTTCATTTTCCTTTTATATTATCAGTAAGCAATTCACTGATAGTTACCAGACTGATAGGCAGTGCATCCCTCCTATCTGCTGATGCAGGCATAAGCTTTGCCATAAGAAAAAGCAAACCAGATTATCAGTCAACAATTGATTTGCCATTATTATATCCACGAATGGCTCATTTTTATGAAGGCGCATCCGTGAAGACCGGCTTATCGTTTAAGAGTCTTATTTTCCAAAAACTATTTTACGAAGAAAATATGCAGCTGTTTTGTATCACACGTAGCAGAGATAACCTGTTTGCTGAAAACTCAGGAAGTATTATGTGGGCGGTTTGCAAATCAGTACGGTTAAAAGGAGGATATACACTTTCCTGGGGCAGATATCCATTCGGCAATCATATCCAGATGTGGCCTACATTTGATATTGTATTCGGGAGTAAAGTAAAATAGTATTCAATGCTTTTAAAACTATCAATTATATAATCATTAAATTAATTACATTATGGAAAAAACCAAAAACTTCACACACGTTTACGGATACATTATATGTATAATATCTGTTAGTGTATTTCTTAGTTGTGTAACTTCTCTTGTTAATGCAGTAATGAACAAAATAGATCCTATTCATTCAACTTATGATTCGCAAAATCTGGCTTCTTTCGAGGCATACAAGCTCGACCAGATAAAATCATTCAATGTAAGGGAAGGCGAACAAAAAAAAGAGATACCTAATGACCAGGAACTACGGAAAATATATGAAGCTTTAAAGCAGGAAAAAATTGATCGGGCTAATTTTGAATCAAACAAATCAATTACCGTAAGTAGTGTCCTAATTATACTTAGCATCGGCTTCTTCGTAACACATTGGCATATTGCACGTAAAAACATTCATAAAGCCGAAGAATAATATTCATAAAATATTATATAACTTTTTCCCTTAAGGGCTTGCATATTTCCTATTTTTTATCGTATATTGCCTTTCTATAATAAGGATTGAAAGCAATGAACAAATTATCTATACAATATATTCATTCAAAAAAATAAGATTAGTATTTATCAATTAAAAGGAGGATATTATGGAACCTAAAATGGCTAAAAAAGGACCTTATGCAGTAGAACTGGAAGCTGGGAAGAAATATCACTGGTGTACTTGTGGTGAAAGTAAAAATCAACCTTTTTGTGATGGCTCTCATGCAGGAACAGAGTTTAAACCAATAGCTTTTACACCGGAGAAATCAGGAAAGGCCTTTTTGTGTGGATGTAAGAGAACAAAAAATTCTCCGTATTGTGATGGCAAACATTCAGAACTTTAATCAATTAAAAGAATTACTTATATTCTAAATATGGCCTTTGACTTAATTAATCAAAGGCTTTTTTTATTGGTTTATTTATCAACACCCTTATAAATGCCCTGACAGAGACCTCTGATTGCACATTTTATACACCGAATGTAATGAACAAACTCCTAATTATTATTGTTAAATCACGAAATTTGATAGAACGAATTATCTAAAATATAAAAGAAATGAACGAACAGAATTTAAATAAAATAGAAGAATCGTTTGATAACTCAGAGCAAATGCCAGTGCTGTTTGTTGGACACGGAAGTCCGATGAATGCTATTGAAGANAATGNNTTTGNNGCCGGCTGGCGAAACATAAGTAAATCAATACCAAAGCCAAATGCTATTTTATGTATCTCGGCTCATTGGGTAACAAAAGGAACTTATGTTACGGCAATGGAAAAGCCAAAGACAATTCACGACTTTGGAGGTTTTCCTGAAGAGTTGTTTGAGATTCAGTATCCGGCACCCGGAAGTAGCGAGCTTGCAAAGAAAACAAAGAATATAATCACGAAAGCGAACGTTAGCCTGGATTATGAATGGGGCCTCGACCACGGTTGCTGGAGCGTTATAAGGCATCTTTATCCAAATGCTGACATTCCAATTATTCAACTGAGTCTGGATTATCACCAAACTCCTCAATATCATTACGAGTTGGGAAAAGAACTTTCATCGCTTCGCAAAAAGGGAGTATTGATTGTGGGCAGTGGTAATATGGTTCACAATCTCAGGATGGTAAACTGGGACAAGCTAGACGATACGGAATACGGATATGACTGGGCAATTGAGGCTGTTGAAAAGATGAAAAAATATATCCTTGCAAACGACCATCAGTCACTGATAGATTATAAGTTGCAAGGAGATGCGTTTAAACTGGCTATTCCAACAGCTGAACACTATTTGCCGATGCTTTATGGGCTGGCATTAAAAGAAGAAGATGAAAAGGTAAGCTTCTTCAACGACAAAACAGTGGCTGGCGCACTTTCCATGACCTCTTTTATCATTGAGAAAAAGTAAGCCTATATTCAGAAAAAAATTATAGAATTAACATTGAGATGTCAATACAGCCCGACAAATTGACTCAAGAAAGGTTCAATGAGCTGAAGATACATGTATATTAAGCGAATAGAACTAATTACATAAGCCTAAATAAAAGCAATGATCTGCAATATACAGTAGACTTTATTTATTTAAAGTCTACTCCTTACACTATATAGACGTAGACTTATTTAATATAAAAAGTACCTATTATCTCTAATTATTCACCAATCATTTGCTTAACATTGGTTACATATTTACTAAACATCGGTTATAAAACAGGAAAGTAAAGTAACAAAACGGACTAACTGTTGCAAAAAAGAAAATAAACTCTTACATTCGCCCATAAACATTTAAACACACAATGGAATTTGCAATAATCTTGCTTCTCTTAGTTCTTAACGGAGTTTTTGCGATGTATGAGATATCTTTAGTATCTTCCAGCAAAGCACGACTTGAAACATTGGCAGGAAAAGGAAATCCATCGGCCAAAAGTGTGCTCAGACAGCTGGAAAAACCTGAAAAATTTCTTTCTACCATTCAAATCGGAATTACTCTTATCGGAATTATATCCGGTGCTTTTGGCGGAGTAGCCATCGCACATAAAGTAACTCCACTCTTTAAAATGATTCCCGGAGCAGAAGCTTATGCAAACAACCTTGCATTAGTCACTACTGTAGCAGTTATCACCTATTTATCTCTTGTAATAGGCGAGCTTGTTCCAAAATCAATCGGGCTTTCAAATCCGGAGAAAGTTGCAACCAGATTATACCCATTCATGTCTGTAGTCACCAAAGTGACCTTTCCCTTTGTATATCTGCTCAGCGTCTCAACAAGACTGCTGAACAAAATCCTTGGAATAAAAGGACACGAACGTATTATCACACAGGAAGAGCTAAAAGTAATTCTTCATCAAAGTTCTGAACAGGGAATTATTGATAAAGATGAAACAAACATGCTGAGGGATGTATTCCGTTTTTCCGATAAACGTGCCAACGAGCTAATGACGCACCGCACTGACACCGTCTTTCTTCATACAGACCACACTCAAAAAGAAGTACTGGAAATTATTGACCAGAAACATTTCAGTAATTATCTGCTTACAGATAGTTCACAGGAAGAGTTAATCGGAGTGGTATCTGTAAAAAACATCATCACAATGATTGGAAACGAGCGCGAATTTAACCTGATAAATATTGCGCAACCTCCACTCTTTATTCCGGAAAGTCTGTATGCAAAGAAAGTGCTTGAATTGTTCAAGAAGAACAAAAATAAGTTTGGTGTGGTGGTCAATGAATATGGCGGTATTGAAGGTATCATTACGCTGCACGATCTCACCGAAAGTATTTTCGGGGATATTCTCGAAGAGAACGAAGAGGAAGAAGAACCAATTGTAAAACGAAAAGACGGCTCTTATCTGGTGGACGCATCAATGAATATTGGTGACTTTATGGAAGAAATGGGAATCATGTTCTACGATGACCTGGAAGGAGAAGACTTCAATACACTGGGTGGCCTGGCAATGTTCTACATCGGACGTATACCTAAAGCCGGAGATATTTTTATCTATCAGAATCTTCAATTTGAGGTTATGGATATGGATAACGGAAGAGTAGACAAACTGTTAGTTAGTATCAAATAAAAACTTTATTAATTACATTAATCAATTATTATCATGAAAAAATTACTTTTTATCTTAGTCCTGGGGGCTATGGTTTCTTGCCAGCAAAAGGCAAAAGATGCTACAGCCACTGAAGGGGCAGCAAAAGACAGTACAGAAATGAAACTGGATCCTGCGTTGGGTGCATTACAAACTAAAACCTTTGAAGGAGTTCTTCCATCACAAGGTAAAGGACTTCGTTACACACTTACCGTGAAAATACAGGAAAAGAGCGACAACGGACAGTTTGAGCTGCTTAGAACCTATATTGAAGGAAACGAAGAAAAGGATCTTACTTACGTAACTAAAGGTACAGTTAAAACTATCCATGGAACAGAAGCTGACAAAAAAGCTACCGTATGGGAATTAACACCTGAGAAAAACAAGGAAATAAGCTATTACCAGGTTGAGAGTGACAAAGTAATCATGCTTTCTCAGAAGATGAAAAAGACTCCGGACTGGGAAAAATACGTTCTTTCACTGAAAAAATAATATTACCCTCAATCAATGTGCAACTTTATTTCAAAAAGTTGCACATTTTTTCAAAAGCTTTTGTGAACTCTTTATCCACTGCATCGGCAATAGAAGTCAGTTCCGGGAAAGGATCTTCGTGTTTGTAGGTGTATGGAAAGTCCAGAATATCCACTTCAATTGGTATATCCCTTCTTATTCCCTGCAATGTATTGATCACTTCATAAGCCGGCACCACAGAGTCTTTCTCAAGAGTAACCGCAAGAATGCGGTCGTGCATCTGACGAAAACGCTCTTCCCTGAAATCAGTAAAGATCTTATAATTCAGCATACTGCGAAAGTTTACCGCTTCGGGACGCGAATCATTTAAATAAGCGGCAAGCACTTTGTCACGTTTCATATGACTTTCCAGATGTTCCACCACATAAGAGTAAAGACTGACATTCGCTTCACTGTCTAATATAAATTTAGAAACAGGAGAAAGCCGGTTGAATACCGCTCCGCCACAAAACATGCAGATTCGCGAATGGGAAAAGTATCCGTCTTTATTCGTCATCATCAGCACTTGTGCTAAAAGGCTTCCTATTGAATAAGAGAAAAAGTCGATTGAAGCATCAGAAGAAATATCAGAATGCTGACCGGCCTTAATACTTTCCACTAAAGAAATCACATCATAATAGGTTTGTAATCCCGACCAGATGAAACGTTGCGGTTTATTATGAAGCCGTGTACTGATGGCTACGTTGGAAAGTGTAGAGCAAATTACTTCAGGATGTCTTTTTTTTCGCTGCTGACTGATGGCATACATTTGATGTGAGTCGCTCCAGCTCAGCGGAGCACGATCCATATGGAAGGCAATAGGGAAAAGTAAAACAGCCTTGCCGGTTTTATCCACCAGTGTTTTGGCCCAGGTAAGATATTTAGCCCAGTGTTTCTCATTGAATCCATGAAACAATAGAATAACCTTTTTTACCTTTTCATCTCCGGCTGGACGAAACAAATGATAACGGAAATGAATATTCTCAGGAACTTCGGCATCGTTCTTGTTCAACATTGTCTGAATAATATCAGGCTCATAATCAGGATCATCTGATGAACAGTACTCATACGTGTCATGATTATACTTCCCTCCAGGAAGTATATCCTTAAATTTAGAATCAAAATTGAAATTGCGAACAATTACATTTTCGTCAATTCTAATTTCATCATCCTCATAATTAATCAGCTTTTTAAGCTTTGAGTGTAAATCAATATATTTCATATCAGAACTTTTTTATTTGTATATTACACACAATGTCACATACAAATATAAAGATTAAATTTAGGATGGATAGAATCTCTGATAAACAAATTTATAAATAAAATACTCTTTCGGAATCAGTAGCCCAATTTTGTTCAGAAAGAATATCTCAATCCAAAGCGGACTTCAAAAGTGCGGTAAAAGACATTTTTTCTATAATAAGCATAATATGAATTTCGCAAATAATAATATAAGCCTGCAGTCATCAATAGATTGGGGTTCAGGTTAATTCCCATTTTTGGATTAATAACGGTAAGCCAGGCACTTCCTTTATCTCCCTGGACATTAAGATACAGCGAATCAATTCCAGCAATATTCTTATTCTCGTATCCTACCCATGTAAATATACGATAATGCTGCAGATTCAATTCAAAATTTCCATATTTACCAAAGTCTATGGAAGTATAGTTCTTTATGCTATATCCGCTCCCCATATTATAGTTGCGATCAATCCATTTATAATAATCCGTAAGATTTCCTCCCAGCAGAATGCCATTAAAAAAAGAACTTTGTCTGATTTTTACCTTGTTCGTTGTAGGAAACTGATAAATCATTCCCACACCAAAAGCAACAGCCTCAGATATTTTAAACGGAATATTCTTTGAACCGTCAATCAGTAGTCCCGAGTCATAAAAATCAAAATGCTGAAAAAGTCCAATAAGCATCTTATGTTCTGGTATAGGTTCCAGGTATTTTCCATATAGCTTCGCCAAAAGATTTATGGAACCAACAACAGGCTGATTCCCTCCTAAATTAAAAACAGAATTCAGACTAAAGTAATCAAAAGGATAATGAGTATTTTCCTTCAAGGGATCTCCATAGAGTACATTAAATTCTAAATAAGGGCTGTTACTGTCCCTAAAAAAACGATTATCGTCAACCATATAACGGTTGCCTATTGTTGCAGAGAACTTCACCGGATACTTATTATAATCATGATACATATTATATTTATGTCTTACTTTCCAGGCATCTCCTGTAAACAGTCGGTTAATTCCTCTCACCGGAGAGATCAGAGTTCCCACAAACTCACGAAAGAAACGGTTTGCTCCCTGTTTGGAATCATCGAGTACCAAAGACGAAAGACGGTAGCTCACTTCTCCAAGGGCAACACCTGCAATAGAAGTACTAAGCAAATCATTAATGGCAGGAGGTTCAGTTTCCGCACACATTTCCCACATCACACTTCCAGCAATGGAGTAAGGAACCGATTCCCAGAAATTAAATCCATTAGCCCGGGCAGTACTAAAGTAAAGACTGCCGTTATAGGGATGAGCCAGTAGATTCGTGGAGAAACTATCATTATCCCAGACCAAACCATTATTGATGTTCCTACGAATACTGTGGAAACTGATCCTGGCATATTTTTCATTCATCGCATAACAGTCAAAAGCCCAGACACCAACATTTATCCCGACAGACTGAAAGGCTGCTCTCCAGGGACGTTTTATCATTCGTAAAGAGTCATTGTAAGCAAACAAAGAATCTGCCTGCTGAGCATAAATGTTCCCTATCGATAATAAAAGGGAAATCAGATATATTGATAACCTTTTCATCTTTAAAATGGGAATTAGTTTAGTTATGATCAGGTATCCATATCAATAACAAACATGTTCAAATAAGAGTTCCGGATTTATTTAGTTTACTATATGTCTCAAAAAGAATATCCCAATCCCAGACGGACTTCGGAAGTACGTGAAAAGACATCTTCATAGTGAGCATAATGCGTGTTCCGCAGATAATAATACAAACCTGCATTCAATATTATGTTTGAGCTAAGATTTAAACTCATTCTGGAATTAAGAATGGTAAAACTCACATTTCCTTTATCACCTTGTGTATTCAAATACAAATAAGCAGAACTTGTATTTTCAAGATCATTTTCTTGATATCCTTTCCACGTAAAAATTCTGAAATGATGCACATTCAATTCTAAAATTCCATATTTCCCAAAATTGACGGCAGTATTGTTTTTAATGCTATACCCGCTTCCCATGTTATAATCACGTCCCAGACTATAATGATCTGTCAGGCATGCTCCGAGAAGAATACCATTTAAATAAACATGTTGTTGAATATTCACCGATTTCGCAACAGGTAACTGATAGATTATCCCTAATCCCAATGCTGCCGGCTCAGTTATCTTAAAGGGTATCTTCTTTGATCCGTTGATATTTAATCTGGAATTATAATAATCAAAGTGCTGGAAGAATCCAATAAGTACTTTATTTCCGGGAAAAGGTTCCAGATATTTACCCAGCAATTTTGCGGTAAGACTTAAAGAACCCACAAATGGTTGACTACCATCCAGATTCAAGACCGAAATAAACTTAAAGTAGTCAAAAGGCTTGCTCATGCCATCTTGCAGAATATCTCCATAGATTAGATGAAATTCCATATACGGATTGTTGCCTTCTTTAAAAAGACTGTTAGCATATGTCATATAACGATCGCCTACAGTTGCAACAAACTTTACCGGTAGTTTTTTATTCTCATGATGTTCATTATATTTATGGCTTACTTTCCATGCATCACCGGTAATTAAACGGCTGAATCCCCTTGCGGGAGAAATCATCGTTCCCAGAAACTCACAAAAAAAACGACTTGCTCCCCGTTTAGAATCATCAAGTACCAGAGATGAAAGACGATAGGAAACTTCTCCTAAAGCTATACCTCCAAAGGAAGTAGTAAAAAGATCATTGATTGATGGAGGAGTTGTTTCCGCACAGATCTCCCATGCCAGACTTCCAACAAATGGATAAGGGGCCGATTCCCAGAATGTGAGTCCATTGCTACGCGCTATACTATAATTAAGACTCCCGTGGTAAGGATGAAGCAACATATTGGAAGTAAATAAGTCATTATCCCAGAGGAATCCTCTTTTAATATTATCATCTATACTGCGGAAACTGATCTTTGCATATTCAGCTTTATCCACGAAACGGTTATATGCCCAAACACCGGCATTCAATCCAAAAGCATGAAAAGCAGCTCGCCACGGACGCTTTATAATCTGAGAAGAATCATTAAAAGCAGACAAAGAATCTGTCTGCTGAGCATTGATATTACCCATTGTTACTAAAAAAAGGATTATATATATCGATACTCTTTTCATATTAACGAATTATCACCTTCAAATAAGTCTCACCTAAGCTCAGCGAACTTCACTTATTTAAAATATTGTCTCATTGCAAATAACAAATAATTTCAATAAAGAGTTCTGGCTTACTGTAAATTCATGTTTCTCAGAAAGAGTATCTCAGGCCTAAACGGGTTTCGAATGTCTGATAAGAGACATCTTGGTATTTGTAGTAACTATATTTTGAATGACGTAAATAATAATAGAGCCCAAAGTTTATCTTTATTTTGGAATTAAGATTTACATTTATCATTGGATTAATGATAGTAAGCTGTACATTCCCTTTATCTCCCTGAGCATTGAGATACAACGGATCAATATTTTCCAGATCCTTTCCTTCATATCCTTTCCAGGTAAATATACGGTAATGCTGCAAACTTAATTCAAAATTACCATACCTGGCAAAGTCAATATAAGTATTGCTTTTTATGCTATACCCACTTCCCATGTTGTAATTGCGATCAATATTATTATAATAATCCGTGAGGCTACCTCCAAGTAAAATGGCATTCAGATAAGAACTTTGACGAATGTTAACTCTCTTGTTTTTAGCCGGGAACTTATAAATCATCCCCAAACCAAAAGCCGCCGCCTCGGATATTTTATATGGGATGTTTTTTGATCCGGAAATCACTGATTCAGAATCATAGAAATCAAAATGTTGAAAAATACCGATAAGCATTTTATGCCCCGGTACCGGTTCCAGGTACTTACCAAACAGTTTCGCAGCAAGATTTACAGAACCTATCAGCGGTTGAGTACCTATGGTATTAAAAGTTGAACTGAAATTAAAGTAATCAAAAGGCAGGTTTGTAGATTCCTTCAAAGGATCTCCGTAAATCACGTCAAATTCTACATACGGACTGTTACTTCCTTTGAAGAAATTATTATCATCAGCCAAATAACGATCTCCTATAGTTGCAGAAAACTTCACAGGAAGTTTTTCATAATCATGATGTTTATAATACTGATGTCTTACCTTCCAGGCATCACCTGTAATCAAACGGTTCAATCCTCTTGAAGGACAAATTATTGTACCCAGAAGTTCACGAAAGAAACGGCCTGATCCATATTTTGAATCATCGAGCACCAAAGAAGATAATCGATGAGTAACCTCTCCCAAAGCAACGCCTCCAATAGATGTGGCAATAAAATCGTTAATAGCAGGCGGCTCAATCTCTGCACACATTTCCCACATCAGACTTCCGGCAATAGAGTATGGAGCCGACTCCCAAAAGCTTAGACCGTTACTGCGGGCTGTGTTAAAATAGAGGTTTCCGTGATAGGGGTGCGCAAAAAGATTGGTGGAAAACTTATCATTATCCCAAACAAAGCCAGTCCTGATGTTTTTCCAGATACTATGAAGGCTGATCTTTGCAAAATCGGCATTCATGGCATAACGATCAAATGCCCAAACACCAACATTCAGTCCGGCAGTCTGAAAGGCTGATCGCCAAGGACGTTTAATTGTTTGTGAAGAGTCATTAAAAGCGAATAATGAATCTGCTTGCTGAGCCCGGATGTGGCTTACCATTAGTAAGGACAGGATTAAGTATACTGATAATCTTTTCATAACAACTAACTAGAATAGAACAACACCTAACTCCACTATTGGTTTATTTTCATAAATCCGATTAGCCTTATAGTACCGGGTGTGAGCAAATCCACTCGAAGCAAAGATTCCGAATCTGGATAATGGATGGTATTCAAGGTTTAACCGGAACTGCAGTGAGTACATGCGTTCCGGGGTAGTAAGGTCCTCGTTGCTAAAGTTCTCTATGTGAGAAAAACCGGCATCGGAACTAAGAGCCAGCTTCTTCATTAAAGGCAATTCAGCTCCCACCCGATAAAAAAAAGCTCCGGAAAACTTATCATTCAGTCCCAGATAATGGGTGCCAATTCCTAAAATACTATAAGTGTGATGGTTTTTAAACCGGACTCCCAGATTGATCTTGGTTGTATTTCCTCCGTAAGACAAGAACTGAATCCTTGTTTTTGGATTTACATTTACCAAACCAATTTTTACTGCAGAAGTATCTTTACTGTGATTAATAATCCCCACTTGTACCCCCCGCACTTCTCCTCCGCAAAGGTTTAACAATCCCAGTTGTACTCCATTTACTCCACCGGCATAGTTACCCATACTAATCTGAATGCCATTGATTGGTTCGGCACAAACATTGACCAAGCCGCCCAACTGAAGAAGATCAGATGATGATGTCACTATATTTACTCCCGAAGATATCTGCACTCCACTGAAATGAGAACCGGCCATATTGGTTACTCCTGCTAACTGAACACCTCTGGCATTCCCTATGGCAAAATTGGTTATACCGGAAATCATCACTCCTTTGGCATGAAGTACATTGGTATTCTGCACTGTGGCAATTTGCAATCCGTGCATATGACCACTCACCACATTAAACATACCTGAGACCTCTATGCCATTCATATTTCCTTTTACAAACTCTCCCACCCCATTGAGCGTAAAACCGTTAACCCGATGCTCATTGAAATGAGCAAACAAATTTATTCCAACTCCCTTCAGCCGGTAAGTTTTTGAAGAGAGACCTAATGTTACATTGGTAGTACTAAGCGAATCATACGGAGATGTGGCTATAGGATTCCAAAGAGAGATATTAAGAAGATCCTTTGTCTCTCTTTGCGCACAAATCTGACATAAAGGAATAATTAACAATATCCATGCAATCAATCTTCTTTTCATGTTGTCTGTAAATAGAAATTAGTATAACTCTATTCTATTCTTTACGCTCTTCATCACTTGCCGTGATATTTTCCAATGTGAGTTTCAACGGCGCAACAAATGGAGTTCTTCTGTAAGTACAATCCACCATCTGGCAATGGCTGCAATGCTTTTCCAGACACGGATCAGAGTGTATAGTAACCAGTAAACGATCAGAATACCTGGCTGACAAAATATCTTTCAGTTCATCACAAGCCTGATGACCATCCGTAATATTATAAAACCAGGGCAATGTTAAGTCGCAATCCACAAAAAGATAACTTCCGTATTTGATTACTTTCATATTGTGAATATCCACCCATTCAGGCTTTCTTACAGCCGATATCACATCCATCATTTTATGTAGTACTTCTTCATCAGCTTTATCCATCAGATTAGCTATCGTTTTGCGAAGAATAAGAATGCCGGTAACCACAATTATTGAGCCAAAAATCAATGCCAATGCGCTGTCTATCCATTTTAATCCCGTATAATAAAGCAGAAAAAGACCAATTACAAGACCAATCGTGGAATAAGTATCCGATTGCAAATGCTTTCCTCCAGCTACCAATGCAATAGAGTCATATTTCTTTCCCATCCGAACGCTGTACCATCCCATAACGTAGTTGACAAGACCAGCAACAGCAACCACAGCAATACCAATGTCCAGTTTACCAATAGTAGCCGGTTCAAAAAGTCGTATGATTCCTTCGTAGATAATCATGCCACCGGCTATCATAATAAGCAGACCTTCTATAGAAGCTGAGATTAATTCAATCTTTCCGTGCCCAAAGGGATGCCCTTTGTCTTTAGGCTTGGCTGCATACCTCAAACTAATAAAGCTTATCAATCCGGCAATCACATTCACAATACTTTCCATGGCGTCAGTCAGAATTCCAACTGAATTGGTGACATAGAAAGCAATAAACTTTCCAATCAGAATGAGCAGAGAAAAAGAAACAATCCAACCTTGAACCTTTTGCTTAATTAAATCTTGTTCCATTGAATAATTACATCTAAATATTATTAATACGGAAAGACAAATATACTTCTATTTTATTTTTTTATCTAATTTCATGCAAAAAGATTCAGCCATAAAACCAAATTTACAAAAGTATTTTATTGAAACATGGAACAAAATTTGGGATATTATATGTATTTTTGCAAATATTATAAAACAAATTTCTATTATGAATACTAAAAACAGGACAAATATAACTAATATAACAGGTGTTTTTGTTATTCTTATATTTATATCTTTATGTTCATGCAGGAAACAAACTTCTGCTAAAATAGAAAATAGTCAGCAAATAGACTCTTTTATACAAAAAGCCCAAGACTCATCTTACACTAATATTCCATTATCCAGAGACTTACTAAAAAAAGCCATGAAGATGGCACCGGATAGTCTGACATTTTACAGAGCCTACAGTTCCTATACTTTAATCTATTCTATTATTAATCAATACGACTCATCTTATATCTTCTCACATAAAATTTTAAATTATTGCAAACATCAGCCATTATCTCCAGACATACATGAATTATCAGCTTCATCTAACAATACTATAGGCATCTATTATCAGGCAATGAGCCAGCCTGATTCAGCGATTATTTATTTTAAAGAAGCATTAAAACAGTACATTCTCGCAAATAAGAAAGAACGCATTCCGGACATGTATATCAACTTAGGAGACGCATTTGTCAGGAAAGGGAATTATGCTATGGGAGCATACTATTACAGAAAAGCCTTAGCAAAAAGTAATTCCTTGCATCTGACAGAAAAATTGGGATTTCCTATATATTCCGGGTTAGGACAGATATACATGGAATTACGTGATTTTGAACTTTCCGACTATTATTTCCGTCTTGCAGAGAAGTTTTATAATAGCAGAACATTAGTCGAAAAGTTTATCTACTGTAATAACCGGGGGAACCATTACTATTATAAAGAAGAATATGCGAAAGCACTTCCATGGTTCAAAAAAGCTCAGAATCTGGTTACTAAAGGAGATTACCAGTTCTATCTCAATCTATGCTATTTGAACCTTGGAGATATCTTTTTAAACCTGAACAGACCTGATTCAGTTTCATACTATATAGATAAAAGCTATGCTTACTTCACAACACAGCAGAATAAAACTGCACTCTATTATATTGCTACAATCAAAGCCGGCCTTGCTTTAAAGCAAAACAATATCCTCCTTGCCCAGAAACAACTGGAGGCAACCAAAGACTCTACCGGTATTGAATTAAATATACTATCTATCAGAAATAAGTATCTGCAGAAATATTATGCACAAACAAAGAACTTTAAACAGGCGTATTATTACCAGTCAAAAAACATTGCTATCAACGATTCTGTCCGTTCGGACAAGGTCGATAAAAGAATAGCAGAATTAGATCTGCGTTACAAACAAGATACTACGTTAATTAATAATAAGTTGGTTATTCAGCAACAAACTTCCCAGATGAAATATCTGAAATTAATTTCTTTCATCTGGATATTGGTAAGTTTTATTGTTATCATAACATCTGTCTTCATTTATTTCTATATGAAGAGAAAGAAAAATCTGCAATGGGCAAAATACACTGATCAGGTAACAAAATTAAGAATGGAAAATATCCGAAACCGGATATCACCTCATTTCATATTCAACGTGCTTAATACCGAGATGAGCTCTTTAGAAGAAAACAAACGCAAGAATTTATATACGTTAGTGAAACTAATGAGAAAGAATCTTGAAATAACAGAGCACGTTAACATAACCTTATCAGAAGAACTGGATTTTGTAAAATCGTATATAGAACTGGAACAAAGAAATTTGGGAGAAGACTTTCATCTTGATTGGAAAATAGACAACAATATTAATCTGGACAACACCTCTATCATATCCATGATTATACAGATTCCTGTGGAAAATGCCATTAAACACGCCTTACGTCCAAAGCAAGGAAATAAAATTCTGTGCATTCTTGTAAACGAGGCAGAAGATGGAATCAACATTTTTATACGGGATAATGGAACCGGATATTTTCCACAACAAACTAGTCAGACCAAAGGAACGGGAACGGGTCTGAAGGTATTATATCAAACCATTCAACTTTTAAATATCAAGAATAAGTGCAAGATTCTTTTTTCGATACAGAATATTGAAAAGGAAGAAGGCTTAACAGGCACTGAAGTTAAAATATATATTCCTTATGATTACAAATTTGAATAAATATGAATAACATATATAACGTAGCGATAATAGACGACGAAGCCATTGGTATATTTAACTTATGCAATTCTCTCGCTGCATTCAGCAACATTGCCGTTACCGGTACTGCACAAACGCCGCAAGAGGGGAAAAAACTTATTCTGGAGAAACGGCCAGATCTTCTATTTCTGGATGTAGAAATGCCTGAAGTAAGTGGTCTGGAATTACTCCGTGAAATAAAGAATCAGATAAACTGGCAAATGCAAGTAGTGTTTTACACAGCTTATGAGAAATATCTGCTTGAAGCACTAAGAGAATCTGCTTTCGACTATTTGTTAAAGCCATATGAGCCCAGTGAGTTTTCTGTAGTTATGAATCGTTTCTTTGCATCAGTTGCAAAAGAAAATAAGCTCTCCTCTTTCATAGATTCACTGTCGCGCCTGATACCCGAGAATCATACATTTCTGATTGCAACCATTACAGGATACATAACCTTAAGGCAAGAACAAATTGGTTATTTTGAATATAACAAAGATAACAAACATTGGTATGTAACCTTACTGGATTCAAAACGCGTTCAACTAAAAAGGAATACCAATGCTGAAGAGATTCTTAAATATTCCAACTCTTTTGCTCAAATCAATCAGCAACAGATTATTAATATCAATTCCTTGGCGATGATTGAAGGTAAAAAGTGCATTATGCTCCCTCCTCTTGAGGAAGAACAAGACCTGATTATCTCAAGGTCCTATTTCAGATCCATACAAGATAAGTTCAGTTTGATTTAAATTATAGCCAAACCCACAAAATTGAAGGGCAAACATGCACAAAAATTATCCCAATCTCTGTGCATGTTTGCCTCAACATAACCAGTTATAAAAATTAATCAACGAAGTGATTCTACAAGAATCAACCCCAGTTATCATCATTGCCTATAAAGCAACTTTATATATTTTATTCGCTACTTTAACAATATAAATCTGATTAGACGGAACATCTATTTTTATCTTGTTAAAAGAATGTCACTACCATTCAGATTTCCGAAAAGAGTCAGGTCAGTAATTAAGTTTTTGTCTGTAGATGATATTAATGCAGACAAAGTACCGGGTGTTGTTATATTTACAGATCTTTGAATCTGAGCCCAGGTATTGTTCAACAATAAAAGGCCTGCTATTACAAATAACAATCTAAGAGTAAAATTTTGTTTCATAACAAATTAAAAACTAAGATTTTTCAAACTAACGAATATCATTTTACTACAAATTTGCCTTTACCAACAATTTTATTCTGGTCGGTAATCACGCTATATAAATACAAACCTTTGGAAAGAGAAGATATATCCAATGTATTGCTCCCACTAACAAAATTCTTCTCAATGCATTTTTTTCCATTCAAATCGGTCACAATAACAGAAGCTGCCTCTGTGTCCTTTAAATTTGACTCTATTGTTATTTCCTTTTCAGCCGGATTAGGGAAAGCATTCATCTTGGTAAAAACAGGTACATTCAATGATGTTGCATCGCCTGCAGAGACTTGATAAACAGAATAAAATTTATCGCTTTGGCCTGATATTACAAAATATTTTTTATCCTTAACTTTTATCAAATAAATAGAATAATCATCAGTATTCTCTTTTGGTAAACTAAAGAGGGTTCCACCATTCTCATTTTTTACAGCAATATTAGTTCCGTCATCAACAACAAGTTCCAATAAATCATCATCATTAAAAAAGTTTTGTGTTACATATTCTCCGTTTTTATTAATATCAGTAGCACCATTAGGAAGGATACGACCAAACTGAGCTATCAATAATGATTTATATAAATTAAAATCAGATGTATAAATATCGAATGATACATTACTGCTATAATTTTCTACTTTAAAAGAGGTCATAAAAACATTTCCATTATTCATAAAGTTTGAACTCATGGAAAAACCCACTTCTGGAACTTTAGCAACAAGATTAAATTTCTGGGAAAACGCAGATGTATATAAAAACGCAGACAAAAAGAGCAACAAGATTTTCTTATTCATAACATTCTATATAAAAACAAAAACAATAATATTAAGGGGCAAAGGTACAGAAATAGTACTATGGGCACAAACCTGTTTTCCGAAGAATGGATATATAATGCTATATAATGGGATTATCTTGTAAAATAAAGCATTTATCCTGCTATTCTTTTTTTTGATGGCAAGCATAAAAACTGAAAACCATCTTCCGTCTCATATTACAGTCATATTCTTGGCACGACTTTTGTATATACATTTCCTTTTAACCAGATAAAAACATTAAAATCTTAATACTATGAATGCATCCTTATACATTGGTGGGAACAAAGGGCGTCCCACGTTTGTAGAAAACCTCNCTATAGAAACAGTTATCAACTCGTTCAAAACACTGAAGTACGCAACGCTGGTTGACAGTATCCGAAGCCAAAGCAGCGATTCTGCCAAAGCATGGCAGCAACTCCCCTCCTTTACATTTGCCGCTTCCTTTAACGGTGGGCGTACAAAGACTAATATGGAGCAGTACAACGGAGTGATTCAGCTCAACAGTGGCAAACTGGAACCAGAACAAGCCATTCGTTTACGGGATAAAGCCGCACAAGAGCCCAATACCTTGGCAGCATTTGTTACCACAGAAGGTACAGGAATTGTAATTCTATCTCCCGTTTCCAGTCCGGACGGCTCCATACCCGATAGTAATGAGGAGATTAGCAAATTTCACGCTCACGCTTTTTCCGTTGTCAGCTTATATTATGAATCCTGTTTGTATATCGACTTTAAGAAAAACGAACATTCATTATTACAGTTAACCTCAGCCTCTTACGACCCTGAGCT
>JGI20225J20221_1000355_pt4 | contig 41495 bp, 39 predicted proteins | sample BioMet4_FD_20221 | JGI IMG/M metagenome (IMG submission 20221)
GTCGGCGTCGAGCACGGCGGGCGCGCCGCGCAGCAGATGATCCGGCCCGACGACCTGCACCGCGGCGCGGCGGCGGGGATAGCGGGCGCCGTACTTGCCGCCGTAATAGCCCGGATCGGCGAGGGTGAGCAGGCCGTCCTGCTCCGCCAGCACCGCCAGGTAATGGCCTCCGGTGCTGAACATCCCCCGCCCCGCGACGTTGGCGACGGCGACGCCGCCCCGGCGCAGATGGCAGAGCAGCGCCTCCGCGGAGACGGTCTCGCTCATTTGCAGACGCCAGCGCTCCGCCAGACGGCGGCCGAGCAGCGACATGGCCGTGCCGCCCGGGACCCGCGCGCCGCAGGCGATGGCGAAGGCGGCGGCCTCGCGCGGCGCGAAGGAGAAGTCGGGGCGCAGCGTCTCGACGATCATGGCCGCCGAGACCGCGCCGCAGCCGCCGGATTTGACCGTCGCCGCCTCATAGCCGCGGGCGGGATAGGGCACGTCGGGATAGTCGCGCTGGCAGTAGACCGCGGCCAGCCCCCGCAGCGACGGCAGGAAGGCCGCGCGCAGACCGTCCGGCGTCGGGTAGCGCACCGGCCAGAGGCCGTTGACGCGCGCGTCGATCAGGCAGCGGTCGCCGACGTCGATGCGGCGGCCGGGCTGCTCCCGGCCGTCCGCCCCGCAGGGGATCAGCGTCCGCGCCGCGCAGCGGCGCATCATTCCGCCCCTCCGCCGCCGAAGCACCAGTTGAACTCGGCGACCACCGCCTCGATGTCCATGCGCAGCTCCAGCTCGGTGATCTCCAGCCCGCGCTCGCGCAGCATGGCGACCACCGCCTCCTCGGCCTTCTGCAGCTTGGCGTCGCCGTCCAGGTCGTGATAGAGCTGCTCGACGGCGCGGACGCAGGTGCGCGCCACCGCGCGCCGGGTGCGGTCGGCCAGCCACTTGTCGGCCAGGCGCTTGAGCTGCGCGCTCAGCCAGCCGGCCAGCGCCGTCAGCACCGCCGCAAACGCCGGCAGCGCATAGGCGGATAAAAACTCAGTCATGTCCGGTCTCCTCCTTTTGTCGCTTCCAGGACCGCCAGGCGGCGGTCATGCTCGCCCAGCAGCCGGTCCTGCTCGCCGCTGCGCTCCCACAGCCGGCCGTGGCTCTGGGCGTTGCGCCCCGACAGGTCGGCCAGGTCCTCCGCCAGCCCGTCGATGAGCGCGGTCAGCCGCGTGATGCTGACATTGAGGCGGATCAGCGGCCGCACCACCGTCGCCCCCATCGCCGTCAGCGCGGCCAGCACCGTGACCACGCCCCACTCGTTCATGTTTGTTCGCCGGAAATGTCCATCAGGCTCCCTCCTTTTGGCGCCAGCATAACAGCGCGGCGGGGAAGTTTCCAGTGAAGGCGCCGCCTTGACGGTTGCCCGGGGCCGCGGACCGTGCTACACTGGAGCAGACGGGAGGGGATGCGCATGACGGAGGAAGCCCGCGCCGCAGCGCTGCTGGAGACGCTGGCCGCGCGCTGCGCGGCGCTGCTCGGCGGCGCCATGACCGGCTTTTATCTCCACGGCTCGCTGACGCTCGGCTGTTTCCGCTGGGCGCGAAGCGACCTCGACTTTCTGCTGGTGACGGAGCGGGCGCCGCGGCAGGAGGAAAAGGAGGCGCTGGCGCGCCTCCTGCTGGATGCCGGGCCGCTGGCCCCGCCCAAAGGGCTGGAGATGAGCGCCGTCCAGCGCCGGGCCTGCGGCGCGGCGGCCGTCTTTCCCGCGCCCTTCGACTTCCACTTCTCCCCGCTGCACGCGGCGCGCTTCGCCGCCAACCTCCCCGCCTGCTGCGCCGCCATGCACGGCCGCGATCCCGACCTCGCCGCGCATTTCGCCATGGCGCGGGCGCGCGGGCGGGCCCTGCGCGGGCCGGGGCCGGAGGACGTGTTCGCGCCGGTGCCGCGGGCGGCGCTGCTGGAGAGCCTGCGCGGCGACCTGGCCGCCGGGCCGGCGGCCGACCCCGCCTATTTTACGCTCAACCTCTGCCGGGCGCTGGCCTTCGCCCGGGACGGGCTGCTGCTCTCCAAGGCCGAGGGCGCGGACTGGGCCCTGCCGCGCCTGCCCGCGCACCGCGCCGTCATCGCGGCGGCCCGGGAGCACTGTCTCCGCGGCGGCCCGGCGCCCGAACCCGCCGCGGCGCGGCGGCTGTGGGCGGAGACAGAATCGCTGCTGAACTGAATACGGCGCAAAAAGGCGTGCGGAGCCGCAGCTCCGCACGCCTTTGTCTGTATTCGGTCATAAAAGACCCGCTCCGCCGGGCTCCCCGCCCGCCGGCGCTTATTTCTTCGGGTCGTTGACGATGTTGCCCAGCGCATCGAGATGGTACTGCGCGGGCTGCTTCGCGGCCGCGCGCGCCAGCTCGAGGGCCTTGTCCATCTGCCAGTCCACGATGCCGGAATCGGTCAGGGTGCGCTCCTCCAGGCACCGGTTGACCAGCTTCGCCATCGCTGCCGTCATGCCGGCGGCGGCGGGCGTCACGCCGTGGTCATAGCACAGGCGCTGGAGCGCCAGCTGCGTGTCCTGCGAGAACAGGTAGGGCTTCTCCTGCCGGCCGAGATAGTCGAGGGCCTGCAGCGCCGCGTTGAGCGTCGCCGCGTTGTCCGAGCAGTTGCCGAGCGGCAGCGCCTTTTCCGGGACGCGGGCCGCGGCGGCGGCGGCCGGCGCGCCGTACTCGTTGGAGATCCAGTAGTCCGGCGTGATGCCGACGCCCTCATAGTCCGGGCGGGTCAGCGAGCAGAGCTTGTAGACCGTGACGACGGCCGCGGCGTTGTTCTCCAGCGGGATGTGATACTGGGCGCGCGCCTTGCCGTAGGTCTTGTCGCCGACCGAGACGGCATAGCCGGTGTCGGTCAGGCCGCAGAGGATGATCTCCGAGGCCGAGGCCGATTCGCCGTCCACCAGCACCACGATCTGGTTGAGCCGCGGGCCCTGGCCCGACGCGGAGATGGTCTGGTACTTCATCTCCGTCCCCTCGCGCCAGCCGACCTTGAAGAAGTCGGTCTTGTCCGGCAGGAGCCGGTCGACGACGTTGAAGCCGAGATCGAGCTCGCCGCCCGGATCGCCGCGCAGGTCGAGGATCAGGCTGCGCGCGCCCTGCGCGCACATGTCCTTGACGGCCGCCGTAAACTGGACAAAGCTGGTCAGGGTGCTGAGGCGCGCCCACTTCATGTAATAGACGCCGTCCTCCAGCAGGTAGCCGGTGAAGTTGGCGTCGCCGATGGAAACGCGCAGCAGCTTGAAGGACAGCGTTTTCCCGGCGCGGCGGACCGAGACGGTCACCCAGGTGTTCCTGGCGCCGCGCAGCAGCGCGGAGATCTTCTCCGTGGTCTTGCCGGCCAGCGCGGCGCCGTCGACGGCGGTGATGACGTCGCCCGTGCGCATCCCGGCCAGATAGGCGGGCGCCTTGCGGTTGAGGTCGGCCACCAGCGCGCCGGCGGCGTCCTGCTGGATGGTGACGCCGATGCCGACATAGTCGCTGTTGGTCGGGAAGGCGGTGCTGTAAACGCCCTCCGGCACATACATGGTATGGGAATCATACTGGCTGAGCAGGCGGGACATCAGCAGCTGGTAAGCGGCCGGATCGTCCTGGAACAGGCCGGCCAGCGCCGTGCGCAGCGGGTCGTCGGTCTCGGAACCCTCGAGCGCGGACTTGTTGAGGAAGTCGATCAGGTCATAGACCAGATCGCGCTGCTCCTCGGCGGTATAGGCGAACGAGACGGGCGCCGCCGCCAGCAGCAGGCAGCAGGCCAGGAAAACGGCGAGAAGGCGTTTTTTCATAACGGCGATCCTTTCTGAACGGGCGGACGGCGAGAGGCGGGGGGACCGCGGCGCGCTCCCCCGGCCCGGGCAGGCTCACATGTGCTCCGGGGCCGTGACGCCGAAGGTCGAGAGGGTGTTTTCGATCACAGCGGCCGTGCAGTTGCACAGGGCGATGCGCGCGTCGCGCAGCTTTTCCTCGGTGTCCTTGATGCGGCATTCGGTATAGAACTTGTGGAAGGCGGCGGCGACCAGATCGACATAGCGCGTCAGGCGCGACGGGTCGCGCTGCTCGGCGGCCAGACGGATCTCCTCCGGCAGCTTGGAGAGCTCGCGGATCAGCTCGATCTCGCTCGGCTCCGTCAGCAGCGTGTAGTCGGGATCGCGCACCGCGGCGGAGACGCCCTCCTGCGCCAGCGCCTTGAGGATGCTTTTGATGCGGGCGTGGGCATACTGGACATAATAGACCGGGTTGTCGCTGTCCTGGCGGACGGCGAGGCCGAGGTCGAAGTCGAGATGGGTGTCGGCGGCGCGGGAATTGAAGAAATAGCGGGCCGCGTCCACGCTGACCTCGTCCAGCAGGTCGGAGAGCGAGACCGCCTTGCCGGTGCGCTTGCTCATGCGGACGGGCACGCCGTCGCGCAGCAGGTTGACCAGCTGCATCAGCACGATCTCCAGGCGGTGGCTGCCGTCCAGCCCGAGAGCGTCGAGGGCGCACTTGAGGCGGTTGACATGGCCGTGGTGGTCGGCGCCCCAGATGTTGATGACGCGGTCGAAATGCCGCTCCTCAAACTTGTTGCGGTGATAGGCGATGTCGGCGGCGAAATAGGTGTAGAAGCCGTTGGCGCGGCGCAGCACGTCGTCCTTGAGCTCGAGCTTCCCGATTTCCTCGTCGGTCTTGCCCTGGGCGCGGTACATGTTCTCCAGCAGAACGGAGGTGCGCAGCCACAGGGCGCCGTCCTTCTCATAGGTCCAGCCGCCCGCGGTCAGCTTGTCCACCGTGGCGGCGATATAGCCGCTCTCGTGCAGCGTCGATTCGAAGAACCAGACGTCGTACTCGATCTTGTAGCGCTGCAGATCGGCGCGCATACGGGCCAGATTTCTCTTGAGGCCGAAGGCGACCAGGGCGTCATGGAACTCCGGCTGCGGCTTTTCAAGCCAGCCGTCGCCGTATTCGGCGCGGAACTCCCGCGCCAGCACGCGGATGTCGTCGCCGTGATAGCCGTCCTCCGGGAAGGCGACGGAGTCCTCGCCCTGCAGCTCCTGCTGATAGCGGACGGCGAGCGACTGGGCGAATTTCTCGATCTGATTGCCGGCGTCGTTGACATAGAACTCGCGCGTGACGTCGTTGCCGGCGCGGGCCAGCACCTCGGCCAGCGTGTCGCCCAGCACGCCGCCGCGGGCGTTGCCCATGTGCATCGGCCCGGTCGGGTTGGCGGAGACGAACTCCACCATGATCTTCTCGGGATGCGCCGCCTGCGAGCGGCCGTAATCGGCGCCCTCGGCGGCGATGTCGCCCAGCACGCGCTCATAAAAGCCGTGCGCCAGACGGAAGTTGAGGAAGCCGGGGCCGGCCGCCTCGAGCGCGCTGAAGCTGCTGCCCGCCAGATCGGCGTGCGCGATGAGCGCGTCGGCGACCTTGCGCGGCGGCATGGCCAGCACCTTGGCGTTCTGCATCGCAAACGAGCTGGCCCAGTCGCCGTTCTGCGGGTCCTTGGGCGCCTCCATCTGCGGGGCGCGCACCGCGGCCCGCGGCAGCGCGCCGGCGGCGGCCGCCGCCTCGTAAGCGGCCGTCAGCAGCGCGGCGGCCTCGTTCTTTGCCTGTTCAATCCTGTTCATTGGGGGGCAACTCCTTTATTGGCTTTTTTGATGTCCATTTTCAGGTGACTGACGCCCGTGGGCGTATTGTCGATCTCGACCTGATAGCGCACGTCGAGCAGACCGCCCTCGTCGGTCAGGCGGTTGTCGATGTGCTGCGTGCTGACGCAGACGCTCAGGTCGCCGTAGTCGGTGTGATAGAACGAGAGATGGCGCCGCCCGCGCTCAAAGACGAGCTGCGAGGGATAGCTGCCCGTCCGCGTCACCAGCACGCGGTCGGGGCCGACGCAGACCACGGTGCGCGTCCCCTCCAGCCCGGTGAGGGCGCTTTCGTCATAGCTGACATAATAATGCCCGTTGCGCCGCGCATAATGCCCGGTCGTCACCAGCGTCACCGGATCGCCGCTCTCGTCGTCCTGCTGCTGCAATCCGTATATCGAAATGATTACGTCTTTTTGCATAAAAAGCACCTGTTGGTTTTGATGAATTTGACGGTGTTCCGACAGGAACATATCATAGGTATCATACCATATCTGCCGGAAAAAGCAAAATATATATTTTGAATTTGTAGCAATCCCCGATCTTTCAAAAATTCAGCGGAATTACTGTTGTGAAAAGCAAAAAATATGGTATAGTGATAAACGTGAGAGTTTGGTATTAATTTCACAATATAGGCAAGGGAGAGCGTCATGAACATCAAGATCACCGAAACCGTGCTGCGGGACGCGCAGCAATCCCTCATCGCCACGAGGATGCCCATGGCTGATTTCCGGGACATTCTGGAAACCATGGACCAGGCGGGCTACTACTCGCTCGAGTGCTGGGGCGGAGCGACCTTCGACTCCTGCCTGCGCTATCTCGACGAGGACCCGTGGGAGCGTCTGCGCGAGATCCGCAAGTCCTGCAAGAACACCAAGCTGCAGATGCTGCTGCGCGGGCAGAACCTGCTCGGCTACAAGCACTATCCCGACGACATTGTGCGGATGTTCGTCCGCAAGAGCGTGGAAAACGGCATCGACATCATCCGCATCTTCGACGCGCTCAACGACCTGCGCAACATCGAGGTCGCGGTCGACGAGGCGCTCAAGGCCGGCGCGCACGTCCAGGGCGCGCTGTGCTACACCACCAGCCCAATCCACAGCCTCGACATGTTCGTCGATCTGGGCCGCCGGCTCGAGAAGATGGGCTGCCACAGCATCTGCATCAAGGACATGGCGGGCATCATGAGCCCGAAGGCCGCCTTCGATCTGGTCACCGCGCTCAAGCAGAACACGAAGCTGCCCATCGTCGTCCACACCCACTGCACGACCGGCATGGGCCCGATGACGCTGCTCAAGGCGGCTGAGGCGGGCGCCGACGTCATCGACTGCGCCATCGCCTGCCTGTCCGGCGGCACCAGCCAGCCCCCGACGGAGACCATGCACTATACGCTCACCGAGATGGGCTATCAGACCGGCCTCGACGAGCACAAGCTCAAGGAGATCAACGACTTCTTCAAGCCGGTGCGCGACGCCGCCCTCAAGAGCGGCCAGCTCAACCCCATCGTCATGGGCACCGACCCCGACGCCCTGACCTATCAGGTGCCGGGCGGCATGCTGAGCAACCTTGTCGCCCAGCTGACCGCGCAGAAGGCGCTCGACCGCTTCCAGGAGGTGCTGGAGGAGGTGCCGCGCGTCCGCAAGGACCTCGGCTATCCGCCGCTGGTCACCCCGTCCTCGCAGATGGTCGGCGTCCAGGCGGCCACCAACGTCCTGCTCGGCGAGCGCTACAAGAACGTCTCCAAGGAGATCCGCGCCTACCTGCGCGGCGAATACGGCCGCGCCCCGGGCGAGGTCAGCGAGGAGCTGCGGAAGAAGGTGCTCGGCGACGAGCAGCCCATCACCTGCCGCTTCGCCGACACCCTCGAGCCGGGCTTCGAGAAGTTCAAGAAGGAGATCGGTCCCCTCGCCCATTCCGATGAGGACGTGCTGAGCTACGCCGCCTTCCCGCAGATCGCCGAGAAGTTCTTCAAGGCCCGCGAGGAGCGCGAGCGCCGCACCGTCCGCTACACGATCGAGGAGGTCTGAGCATGGAACACATCAGTATCGTCGAAGCGCTCGGCCTCTCCGTGCTGGGGATGCTGGTCGTCTTTTTCATGCTCATCCTGCTGATGGCAGTCATCGCCCTCACCGGCAAGCTCCTCGGCAACAAGAAGGCGCCGGCGGCAGCCGCCGCTCCCGCCCCGGTCCCGGTCCCCGCGGCGGCCCCCGTCCCGGCTCCGGCCGCGCCCGTCCCGGCCGCGCCCGCCGGCCCCGCTGCCCGCGGCAGCTGCGGCCCGGTCGAGCTCTGGTGCGTCGATGAGCGCACCGCGGCCACGCTGATGGCCATTGTCGCCAACACCATGGGCGCGCCGCTGTGCGAGCTGCGCTTCAAGAGTATTCGGAAGGTAAAGTGAGGAGAAAATCATGAAATATAAAGTGACGCTCAACAACACCACCTATGAGATCGAGGTCGAGCACGGCCAGGCCATCCTCCAGGATGAGTATGAGGCCGCGACCTTCTCCGCGGCACCGGTCGCCGCCCCGGTCGCCGCCCCGGTCGCCGCCCCGGTCGCCGCCCCGGCCGCGGCGCCCGCTCCGGCCGCGCCCGCTCCGGCTCCGGTTGCCGCTCCCGCGCCGGCGCCCGCTGCCCCCGCCGCTCCCGCCGCGCCGGTCGCCGGCGAACAGGTGACCTCGCCGATGCCGGGCAACATCCTCGGCGTCAAGGTCAACGTCGGCGACAGCGTCAAGGCCGGCGACACCCTGGTGGTCCTCGAAGCGATGAAGATGGAAAACGACATCGTCGCCCCGCGTGACGGCAAGGTGCTGCAGATCGCCGTCCAGAAGGGCGCCACCGTCGATACCGGCACCCTGCTCGCCGTCATCGGCTGAGGTGGACTGCCATGAACTTTCTTGAACCCCTGACAAAGATTTGGGAGACCTCCGGCTTCGCCCATCTGTTCGACGATCCGCGCCAGCTCGTCATGATTATTCTGGCCTGCGTGCTCTTCTATCTGGCCATTGTCAAGAAATTCGAGCCGCTGCTGCTCATCCCCATCGCCTTCGGCATGCTGCTGACCAACCTGCCGGGCGCGAACGTCTACACCCCGGAGCTCTGGGACGCCGTGCTCAACCACACCAAGGGCTACGGCGACGTGCTCCGCGAGGGCGGCCTCATTGACGTCCTCTACATCGGCGTCAAGGCCGGCGTCTATCCGTCGCTGATCTTCATGGGCGTCGGCGCGATGACCGACTTCGGCCCGCTGCTCGCCAACCCCAAGAGCCTGCTGCTCGGCGCGGCGGCGCAGCTCGGCATCTACTGTGCCTTTGTCATCGCCATCGCCCTCAAGTTCACCGGACCGGAGGCCGCCTCCATCGGCATCATCGGCGGCGCGGACGGCCCGACCGCCATCTGGCTGACCACAAAGCTCGCACCGCATTTGTTGGGCGCCATCGCCATCGCCGCCTATTCCTACATGGCGCTGATCCCGCTGATCCAGCCGCCGCTGATGAAGCTCCTGACCACCAAGAACGAGCGCGCCTGCAAGATGGATCAGCTCCGCACCGTCACCAAGCGCGAGAAGATCATCTTCCCGCTGGTCGTCATCATCTTCACCGTGCTGCTGCTGCCCTCGGTCGCCCCGCTGCTCGGCATGCTGATGCTCGGCAACCTCTTCAAGGAGACCGGCCTGACCGACCGTCTGTCCGATACCGCCCAGAACGCCCTGATGAACATTGTCACCATCTTCCTGGGCATCAGCGTCGGCGCGACGACGGTCGCCGGGCGCTTCCTCACCTGGAGCACCATCAAGATCGTCTTCCTCGGCCTGTTCGCCTTCATGTTCTCGACGATCGGCGGCCTGCTGTTCGGCAAGATCATGTATAAGGTCTCCAAGGGCAAGATCAACCCGCTGATCGGCTCCGCAGGCGTATCCGCCGTACCGATGGCGGCGCGCGTCTCCCAGGACGTCGGCCGCAAGTACAACCCCACCAACTTCCTGCTGATGCACGCGATGGGCCCGAACGTGGCCGGCGTCATCGGCTCCGCCGTGGCCGCCGGCTTCCTGCTGGCCGTCTTCGGCTAAACAGACCCGCCGCCCGGAACGCATGACGCTTTCCGGGCGGTCGTGCCGAAAGGAGCATGATTTCATGATCGTCAGAAAAGCGGAGCAGCGCGTCCAGGTGCGCGACCATGTGCGCGGCGGCCCGGGCACCCTCGAAAACCGTCACATCCTCGAGCCGGACGCCATGCTGGGCAAATGCACGCTGTTCACCGAGTTCTTCTTCGATCCCGGCGACGGGATCGGCCCCCATCCGCACGGGCCGGACGCCGAGATCTACTATGTTCTCGAGGGCGCGCTCACCGTCACCGAAAACGGGGCGGAGAGCCTGCTGCACGAGGGCGATTCCGCCCTCTGCCCGCCGGGCTGCACCCACAGCGTCGAAAACCGCAGCGACAGACCGGCGCGGATGCTGGCCGTCATCCTGCCGTAAAAGCCGCCCGCGGGCGGAAATCCGTGCGCAAAAAGGCGCTGTGCGTTCGCACAGCGCCTTTGTTTTCGCATTGCTCAGCCCTCGAGCATCTTCTCGAAGCGGCGCAGGTTGTCCTTTTTGCCGACGACCACCAGCGCGTCCTCGGGATGGAGCTGGGTCTCGGGGCCGACGTCGGTATCGAGATTGCCGTCCTTGCGGATGGCGATGATGTTCAGCCCGTAGCGGGCCCGCAGCTCGAGATCGCGCACCGTGGCCGCCTGGATGCGGTCGGTCAGGCGCAGCTCGGCCATATCGACGTCGGCGCTGAGGGAGATATACTCCAGCACCTGCGGCTCGGTCAGCCGCCGCGCCACGCGCACGGCCATGTCGCGCTCCGGATAGACGACCTCGGCGCCCAGCATCTCCAGCACGCTGCCCTGCTCCGGGCTGATCGCCTTGGAGATGACATGCGGCACGCCCAGGCGCAGCACCGTCAGCGTGGTCAGGATCGAGACGTCGATCTTCTCGCCGATGCAGACCACGGCGACGTCGCAGTTCTGCACGCCCGCCTCGCGCAGGCTCTCCATCGTCAGCGCCCCGATGATGAAGGCGTTGTCGGTAAACGCGGCGGCCTCGCGGATCTTCTGCTCATCGCTGTCGATGACCAGCACCTCGCGCCCGGCCTCCGCCAGGGATTTCGCCAAAGCAAAGCCGAACCGCCCCAGACCGATGACGCCGTACAGCTTGCTGTCCTTTTTCATAAAAATACAAATGCTCCTTTCCAAATCAGCGGTCAGCCGATGGTGACCGATTCCTCGACATAAGCGACGTCGGTGGCCGGGCGGAACACCCACAGCGAAGCGACGGTCAGCGGCCCGAGCCGCCCGATGAACATGGTGAGAATGAGCACCAGCTTGGCGGCCGCGCCCAGCGTCGGGGTGACGCCGGCCGACAGGCCGACCGTGCCGAAGGCGCTCACCGCCTCAAACAGCAGGTGCTCGAAGGAGTGATCCGGCTCGAGCACGCAGAGCAGGAAGGTCGAGGTCAGCACCACCGAAACGGCCAGGACCGTGATGACGAAGGCCTTGTAGACCAGCTCGCGCGGCAGGCGGCGCTTGAAGGCCAGCGGATGGGTGTTGGTCGAGGCGCCGAGCACGGCGCGGAACATCACAAACGTGGTCGTGGTCTTGATGCCGCCGCCCGTCGAACCCGGCGAGGCGCCGATGAACATCAGGACGCACAGCGTCAGCAGTCCGGCGCCGGAGAAGCGGCTGAGATCGACCACCGAAAAGCCGGCGGTGCGCGCCGAAGCGCTGAGGAAGAAGGCCTCCAGCCAGGTGACGCGGTCGGTGGCCTTGATGAGCAGCGTGCCGACGGCCAGCAGGATGCCGGTCACCCACAGCACCACGCGGGTGTGCAGCGTCAGGCCGCGGCGCCCGGGACGGCGGTGCCAGAGCTCGCGGATGACGCAGAAGCCCAGACCGCCGAAGATCACCAGCAGCGCCGTCGTCAGGCAGAGCAGCACGTCGCCGCGGTAATCGCTCAGACTGCGGAAGCCGCCCAGCACGTCGAAGCCGGCGTTGTTGAAGGCCGCGACCGAATGGAACATGCTGATGCCGATGGCCTTGAGCGGCGGGAAACGGCGCAGGAAGGACGGCAGGCTGAACAGCGCGCCGACCAGCTCGAAGCTGAGCGTCGTCACCAGCACGGCCCGCACCAGCGCCAGGATGCCCTTGAGCGAATTGTAATTGAGGCCCTCCTTGGCGAGGTTGCGGGCGCGGAAGTCGATCTTGCGGCCGGAGAGCAGCATGAAACCGACGCCGATGGAGGTGACGCCCAGGCCGCCGACCTGGATCAGCAGCGCCAGCACGACCCGGCCGAACACGGTGAAGCTGTCGCCGGGGTCGACGGTCACCAGGCCGGTGACGCAGACGGCGCTGGTCGAGGTGAACAGCGCGTCGAGAAACGGCACGCCCTGCCGCTGCGAAAGCGGCAGCGCCAGCAGCAGCGCGCCCAGCAGAATGACGCTGGCAAAGCCCAGGGCGATCAGACGGCCGGGGGCAAGATGTTTGTGCATCCCGAATCAGATGCTCCTTTCAGAAACGGCGCAGACGGAGGGGATGTCCCCTCCGTCCGGTGCCGGCGGTTACGCGCGGGCGCCTTTGCGGCGGGCCACGGCCCGCTGGATCAGCTTGACCAGCTCGGTCAGCGGAATGATGCAGAAGGCCAGGGCCAGCGCGGTGAAAAACTCACCCAGCGAGATGTGCTCGAAGCCGAACGCATCGCGCAGGAACGGAATCCAGATCACGGCCGCCGTGCTCACCAGGCTGAAGACGGCCGCAAAGGCGAGCAGCCTGTTGTGCGTGTGCAGGCGGAAGATGCTGCCGCGCTGGGAGCGCAGGTTGATGCTGTGGCAGACCTCGGCGAGGCTCATCGTCAGGAAGGCCATGGTCATGCCGTCCGCGCTGTTGGCGATCTCCCAGACGCCGGCCTCCATGAAGTGGCCGATGAAGTAGGCGGCCAGGGTCAGCAGCGTGATCGCCACGCCCTGCCAGGCGACGTCGAAGCCCATGCCGCGGGCAAAGACGCCCTCGGTGCCGGAGCGCGGCGCGCGCTCCATCAGGCCGGGCTCGGCGCTCTCGGTCCCCAGCGCCAGCGCCGGGAAGCAGTCGGTGATCAGGTTGATCCACAGCAGGTGGACCGGCTTGAGGATCGTGAAGCCGAGCAGCGTGGCGAAGAAGATGCTCAGCACCTCGCTCATGTTGGAGGAGAGCAGGAACTGGATGGCCTTGCGGATATTGTCGTAGATGCGGCGGCCCTCCTCGACGGCGCCGACGATGGTGGCGAAGTTGTCGTCCGCCAGCACCATGTCCGCGACGTTCTTGGTGACGTCGGTGCCCGTGATGCCCATGCCGACGCCGATGTCGGCCGACTTGATGCTCGGCGCGTCGTTGACGCCGTCGCCGGTCATGGCCGTGACGCAGCCGGCGGCCTTCCAGGCGTTGACGATGCGGACCTTGTGCTCGGGCTGGACGCGGGCGTAGACCGCGATGTCGGGCAGGCGGCGCGCAAACTCCTCATCGCTCATCGCGGAGAGCTGGGCGCCGGTGATCGCCACCCGGCCGCCCTCGAGGATGCCCAGCTCGGCGGCGATGGCGCGCGCGGTATCGACGTGGTCGCCGGTGATCATCACCGGGCGGATGCCGGCGGAGCGGCACTCCTCAATGGCGGCCTTGACCTCGGGCCGCACCGGATCGATCATGCCGCACAGGCCGAGGAAGCAGAGGTCGTGCTCCAGCTCCTCCGGCGTCTCGGCGGCGGGCAGCTTGTCCCACGGGCGGCTGGCGGCGGCCAGGACGCGCAGCGCCCGATCGGCCATGCCCTTGTTCTCGCTGAGGATCTCGGCGCGCAGCGCGTCGGTCATCGGCACCTCCGCGCCGTCGCGCAGCACGGTCGTGCAGCGGCGCAGCACCTCGTCGGGCGCGCCCTTGGTGAACTGAAGATAGGGGTGCGGCAGCCCCGCCTCCGCGGGGACGCGGCAGACCGTGCTCATCATCTTGCGCAGGCTGTCGAACGGCACCTCGGCCAGGCGCGGCCAGGTCTTGCGCAGCGCGGCCTTGTCCGCGCCCTGGATGAAGGCCCAGACGACCAGCGCGCATTCCGTCGGCTCGCCGGTGGCGCCGCCCTCGCCGTCCGACTCGGCGTCGCAGCACAGGGTCATGGCCCGCGCCAGCGGCGCCGCCTCGCCGCGGTGCTCGACCACGGTCATCTTGTTCTGGGTCAGGGTGCCGGTCTTGTCGGAGCAGATCACCTGCGCGCAGCCCAGGGTCTCAACCGCCGTCAGCCGGCGGATGACCGCGTTGCGGCGGCTCATGTTGGTGACGCCGATGGAGAGCACGACCGTCACGACGGCGGCCAGACCCTCCGGGATGGCGGCGACCGCCAGCGAGACGGCGATCATAAAGCTGCTGAGGATCGCCTCGCCCGTCAGTCCGCCGGCGCGGAGCATGCCGACGGCAAAGATGACGGCGCAGATGGACAGCACCAGCACCGTCAGCACCTTGGAGAGCTGCGACAGCTTGCGCTGCAGCGGCGTCTGGCCCTCGCGCGCGTTTTGCAGCGCGTCGGCGATCTTGCCCATCTCGGTCTCCATGCCGGTCGCGGTGACGACGGCGCTGCCGCGGCCGTAGACCACGGTGCCGCCCATATAGACCATGTTGCTGCGGTCGCCGAGCGGCACATCCTCGCCGCTGCCGCGCTCCAGCGCGGCCACCTGCTTGGTGACCGGGACGCTCTCGCCCGTCAGGGCGGCCTCCTCGGCCTTGAGGCTGGCGCTCTCCAGCACGCGCGCGTCCGCCGGAACGGCGTCGCCCGCTTCAAGCAGGATCACGTCGCCGGGCACGAGCTCGGAGCTGTGGATGACGCTCACCGTGCCGCCGCGCACGACGCGGCTGGTCGATTCGGTCATCTTCTTGAGCGCTTCGATGGCCTGCTCGGCCTTGCTCTCCTGATAGACGCCGAGGACGGCGTTGATGATGACGACCGCGAGGATGATGACGACGTCGGCCAGGCCCTCGCCCGAATAGGCGGAGGTGAAGGCGGAGACGACCGCGGCGGCCAGCAGAATCAGAATCATCGGATCGGCGAGCTGATGCAGGAAGCGCTTGAGCAGCGAATCCTTCTTCGGCTCAGCCAGCTTGTTCGGGCCGTGAGCGCTGAGGCGGGACGCCGCCTCCCGGTCGTCGAGACCGTCCACCGCCGTGCGGAGCTCGGTCAGGACCTCCTCCGGCGATGCGCAATAAAATTTCATAGCGTGCTCCTCCTTTTAAGATGGGGTGATGATCGGAAATCATTTCTGCGTCGCCGGGGCGTAAAAAAACCCACGGACAGACGTAGCCTGCCCATGGGTCTGGTCATTTCATTCAAGCCAGATGGCGCAAGCGCCGTCATGCTGTTGACTTGAAACGCCGGTACGCGCCGACTACTCCCCCACGGAGTGACGAGCGGATTATATCAGTCTCTGCGGCGGTTGTCAAGGGGGGTATTCAGTCAAGGGACATGTTATTGATGCTGTCCACCTCGTCCGAGGTGAGCGGACCGACGCGCCCGGCCAGCAGCCAGCGGCTCTGGCGCGTGTCGTAGATCAGCTTTTTGACCAGGCGGAAGCCCTCGATGCAGCCGGTGTGCGCCACATGGGTGCGCGGGCCGGTGCAGTTGTGCAGCTGCGTCCCGATGCGGACGTGGCGCTCGTCGACATACTCGACCGGCAGGTCGGCGGCGATGTCGTCGCGCACCTGCTTCTCCATGCCGGCAATATCGATCTCGGGCGGCTCGCCGTCAAAGGCCAGCAGAAAGCCGCTCTTGATGTCGTCGTGCAGGCAGCGGGCATAGTCGTACGGCGACAGGTGGCATTCGCACAGATCCTCGGCGGTGTGGGCCATCTGGCGGTTGCGCATCGACTTGTAGACGATCTTGGCGATGTCCTCCGGCAGGGGACCGAACACCGTCGGCCGGGTGACGATGACCTCCTCGCCGATGCCGATGATGAGGTCGGCGTTGCGCCCGAGCGACTCGTGCAGCAGGTCGAAGTGCTCGATGATGACGCGCTTGCCGCGCTTGACGGCCTTGAGCACCGCCTCGCGGATGTCGCCCATCTGCGTGAAGGCCAGCTCAAAGCGCATGTCGATATGGTAGGTGTGCGGCGAATAGAACCCGGTCTCGTCGTCCTGGGCCAGCAGCGGCAGCGGCCGGACGTTGACGCCGTCGTCGTCGTTGGTCAGCTCCAGGCCGGGGAACATGCCCTTGATCAGCATGCTCTTGCCGCTGCCGGCCTCGCCGATGACGCCGATGATGCGGTCGAAGGGGCTGAGGTGGAGCTGGGCGATCTGCGCGCCGAGGGCATACATGCGGTCGCGGCCGCGCGGCGCAAAGTAAACGCTGTAAAGGTGGCTGTGCGCGCCGTCGTAATAGGGCATGGGAGGACCTCCCTTTATTAAATATTAAGGACATTATACCTGTTTGCGGCCGCGCGCACAAGAGGGGGTTTGCATTTTTCGGCACCGGCGTTATAATAGGGCGAGGATCAAATTATTCCGAAAGGAAGTCGATTATGAACACAGAACTCAAACGTGCTTCCGCCGGGACGCTCGAATCGAGCGACGCCCTGGTGGAGCTCGAGCCCGCCGCGCAGCGGGAGATCGAACTGCAATCCGTCGTGGAGCAGCAGTTCGGCGACTCCATCCGCGCCCTGGCGGCGCAGATGCTTGACGAGCTGGGGGTCGGCGGCGTCCATCTGCGGATCGTCGACCGCGGCGCGCTGGAATGCGTCCTGCGCGCCCGCATTGAAACCGCCGTCCGGCGGGCGGAAGGAGAGAACTGAGATGCGCCGCTCCATGCTGTTCCTGCCGGGCAACACGCCCAACATCATCCAGAACGGCGACGCCCTGCTGTCCGACGCCGTCATTCTCGACCTTGAGGACGCCGTTGCGCCCGATCAGAAGGACGCCGCCCGCATCCTGGTCCGCAACGCCCTCAAATACCTCGATTTCTCCAAGGTGGAGGTCATCGTCCGCATCAACTCGGTGGACACCGCCTTCTGGAAGCGCGACCTCGACGAGCTGATGCCGCTGCGTCCCTCGCTCATCATGCCGCCCAAGACCTCCTGCGCGCAGGACGTGCTCACCGTCGACGCCTACATGTCCGAGCTGGAGGACAAGCTCGGATACGCCCGCAACACCGTCCGCCTGATCCCGCTGATCGAGACGGCGCTCGGCGTCGAAAACGCCTATCAGATCGCCGCCGCCTCCGGGCGCGTCGCCGCCCTCTTCCTCGGCGGCGAGGACCTGACCGCCGACCTGCGCTGCAAGCGCACCAAGGCGGGCGCCGAGATCGAATACGCCCGCAGCCGCATGGTGTGCGCCGCCCGCGCCGCCAACGTCGACGTCTACGACACCCCGTTCACCGACGTCAACGACGACGAGGGCATCCGCGTCGACGCCGAAAAGGCCAAGAGCCTCGGCTTCACCGGCAAATCCGCCATCTCGCCGCGCCACGTCCCTGTCATCAACGAGGTGTTCAGCCCCTCGCAGAAGGACATCGACTACGCCTATGAGGTGATGGAGGCCATCCGGCTCGCCAAGGAGCAGGGCCGCGGCGCCGTCGCCCTCCGCGGCAAGATGATCGACGCGCCCATCGTCAACCGCGCGAAGCAGACCATCGAGGCCGCCGAGGAGCTGGGACTGGGAAGGAGCGAACGCCATGAATAAGGTCGTCCATTCGCTGCGCGAGGCCATCGAGCTCGCCGGCGTCAAGAGCGGAATGAGCATCTCGTTCCACCATCACCTCCGCAACGGGGACTATGTCCTCAACATGGTCATGGACGAGCTCGCCCAAATGGGCGTGCGCGACCTGACCGTCAACGCCAGCTCGGTCTTTGACTGCCACAAGCCGCTGATCGACCACATCCGGAACGGCGTCGTCACCAGGCTGCGCTGCAACTACATGGCGGCCCAGGTCGGCCGCGCCATCTCCGCCGGGATCATGGAGAACCCCGTCGAGTTCCGCACCCACGGCGGCCGGCCCGCGGACATCGTCTCCGGCAAGACGCCGATCGACGTCGCCTTCCTGGCCGCGCCGACCTCCGACACGATGGGCAACTGCACGGGCAAGCTCGGCAAGTCGGCCTGCGGCAGCCTCGGCTACGCCTTCCCCGACGCGATGTACGCCAAAAAGGTCATCGTCATCACCGACAACCTGGTCCCCTATCCGCTGACCGAGCGCAGCATCGACGAGACCTATGTCGACTATGTCGTGCCGGTGGACGCCATCGGCGATCCCGCCGGCATCGTCTCCGGCACGACCAAGATCACCCGCGACCCGGTCGGCCTGGTCATGGCCGAGACGGCCGCCAAGGTCATCCAGGCCTCCGGCCTGCTCAGGGACGGCTTTTCCTTCCAGACCGGCGCCGGCGGCGCCTCCCTCGCCGCGGCGAAATATCTCAAGGACATCATGCTGCGCGAGCACATCAAGGGCAGCTTCGGCCTCGGCGGCATCACCGGCTATCTGGTGGACATGCTGCGCGAGGGCTGCTTCGAGCGGCTGCTCGACGTCCAGTGCTTCGACCTCAAGGCCGTCGAATCGATCCGCGAGGACCCGCGCCACAGCGAGGTCTCGGCGATGCACTACGCCTCGCCGAACGCCAAAAGCGCCGCCGTCGACAGCCTCGACGTCGTCATCCTCGGCGCGACCGAGATCGACACCGACTTCAACGTCAACGTCCACACCGATTCCAACGGCAGCATCATGGGCGGCTCGGGCGGCCACAGCGACACCGCCGCCGGCGCCAAGCTGGCCATGATCATCGCGCCGCTGTCGCGCGCGCGCCTGCCGATCGTCACCGACCGCGTCACCTGCATCTCCACCCCGGGCCGCAGCATCGACGTGCTGGTCACGCAGCGCGGCGTCGCCGTCAACCCGGCCCGCGCCGACCTGCGCGCGCAGCTGGCGGCCGCCGGCCTGCCGGTCTGCGACATCGGCGAGCTGAAGGAGAAGGCCGAGCGCATCTGCGGCACGCCGAAGAAGATCGTCCGCGGCGACCGCGTCGTCGCCGACGTCATCTACCGCGACGGCACCGTGCTCGATCACATCTACAACATCCCGCAGCGGGGCTGAGGAGGAACGACATGAGAGAACTGGATTCCGCGCGCATCAGCGAGGCCGTCGCGCGCCTGTGCGTCGAGGCCAACCGCCATCTTCCGCAGGACGTCAAGGGCTGCATCGCCTGCGCCCGCTCGGCCGAGCCGTGGGCGCCCGCCTGCGAGATCCTCGACCGCATCATCGAAAACTACGGCATCGCCGACCGCAACGAGGTCGCCATCTGCCAGGACACCGGCATGGCCTGCGTCTTTCTGGAGATCGGCCAGGACGTCCACATCGCGGGCGACCTGCGCGCGGCCGTGGACGCCGGCGTCCGCAAGGGCTACGGCGAGGGCTACCTGCGCAAATCGGTCGTCCGCGACCCGCTCGACCGCGTCAACACCGGCGACAACACCCCGGCGATGCTCTACACCGAGCTGGTGCCCGGCGACCAGGTGAAGATCACCGTCGCGCCCAAGGGCTTCGGCAGCGAGAACATGAGCCAGATCCGGATGCTCAAGCCCTCCGACGGGCTGCAGGGCGTCAAGGACTTCGTGCTCAAGGTCGTCGAGGACGCCGGCCCGAACCCCTGCCCGCCGATCGTCGTCGGCGTCGGCATCGGCGGCACCTTCGACAAGGCCGCGCTGCTGGCCAAGAAGGCGATCATCCGCCCCATCGACCAGCGCAACGAAAAGCCCTTCTACGCCGACCTCGAGCGCGAGCTGCTGGAAAAGGTCAACGCCCTCGGCATCGGCCCGCAGGGCTTCGGCGGCCGCACCACGGCCCTGGCCGTCAACATCGAATATCTGCCCACCCACATCGCCGGCCTGCCGGTGGCGGTCAATCTCAACTGCCACGTCACCCGGCACAAGACGGAGGTGCTGTAACATGGCTGTTTCCATCCGCACGCCCCTCACGCCCGCGGTCGCCCGCACGCTCAAAAGCGGCGACAGCGTGCTGATCTCCGGCGTCATCTACACCGCGCGCGACGCGGCCCACAAGCGCCTCTGCGAGCTGGTCGCCCAGGGCAAGCCCCTGCCGATGGACGTCCGCAACGCCATCATCTACTTTGTCGGCCCCACCCCGGCCAAGCCGGGACAGGCCATCGGCTCCGCCGGACCGACCACCAGCTACCGCATGGANNCCTACTNCCCCNCNCCTGCTCGACGAAGGGCTCAAGGTCATGATCGGCAAGGGCATGCGCGCCCAGGCGGTCAAGGATGCCATGGCCGCGCGTAAGGCCGTCTACTGCGGCGCCACGGGCGGTGCCGGGGCTTTGCTGGGGCTTCGCATCAAGCAGGCGCGCGTCATCGCCTACGAGGATCTCGGCGCCGAGGCCATCCGCCGGCTCGAGGTCGAGGACCTCCCCGTCACCGTCATCATCGACTGCGAGGGCCGCAACCTCTATGAGACCGGGCGGCGCGCCTATCTGGACAGCGTAAAATAAGCAGAATTACAAAACAGGCAGGAAATTTTTCTTGACAAAAGCGGCTCGCCGACAAATAATTGTTATAGAACAATTATTGGAGGCGAGCCGCATGTTTATCTCCCTCGACCCACAGTCCAAGGAGCCGCTGTACCGCCAGATCGCCGAGGCGATCGAGCGGGAGCTGGCGGACGGACGCCTCCAGCCCGGCGACAAGCTGCCCACCGTCCGCGAGCTGGCCCAGGAGCTCTCCGCCGCCCAGGGCACCATCAAGCGCGCCTATGACGAGCTGCACCACCGCGGCGTCATCGAGATGGCCCAGGGCCGCGGCACCTTCATCGCCGAGCGCGAGCAGCCCGACAGCCGCAAGGAGCGCGCCATGCAGGCCATCGACGGCCTGCTCGACTGTCTGGAGGAGCTGTCCTTCTCGCCGCGCGAGATGCAGATTTTTCTCGAGCTCAAGCTGCGCGAGCGCGTGCAGCGCGGCGGCCGGCTCCGCCTGGCGCTCGTCGACTGCTGCCCGGAGGGGCTGTTCCAGCTCTCCGACCGGCTCTACGGCCTGCGCGACGCCGACGTCTATCCGCTGCCGCTCGAGGACGCCCTCGCCTACCCCTACCGCCTGACCGACGACATGGATCTCGTCGTCACCACGGAGGCGCACTACGAAAAGCTGCGCCCGCTCGTCCCCGAGCGCGGGCGGCTGGCCCGGCTGTGCATCCGCCCCACCGACGGCACGCTGACCGCGCTGGCGCGGCTGCCGCGCGGCGCCCGCCTGGGCCTGCTCGCCGTCAGCCGCCCTTACGGCGAAATGCTGCGCCGGGTCTGCGCCGCCGCCTGCCCGGAGGCCGACATCCAGGGCCTGGCGCTTTTCGGCGCCGAACGCCCGCAGGCGCTGCTGGCCCGCTGCGACGCCGCCGTCATCCCCCTCGGCTTTGAGCAGCTCTGCGCCCGCGAGGAGCAGGAGGCAATCGAGCTCTTCGCCCGCAGCCACCCGCTCATCCGCGCCGCCATCGAGCCCGACCAGGGCTCGATGCGGACGCTGGAGGCGCTTGCCGGGGCGCGCCGCCGCGGCGGCAAAAGCGCCGACTGAGCACAATCCACAAAAGCTCCGCCATCCGGCGGAGCTTTTTGCTGTATTTTATCCTTGACTTATGTTATAGTTCAATTTATATTATAGATATAGAACATTAGACTGCGCGAATATAGACTTTATGAAACAGCGAGGTGCAACATGGAAAAGAAAAAGCTGGTCATCGGCGTCATCGGCGCCGACGTCCACGCGGTGGGAATCCAGATTCTCTACCACGCTTTTACCGAAGCGGGCTTTGACGTGACCAACCTGGGCGTCATGGTCTCCCAGGAGGAATACATCGCCGCCGCCATCGAGACCAAGGCGGACGCGATCATCGTCTCCTCCCTTTACGGCCAGGGCGAGCTCGACTGCCGCGGCATGCGCGAAAAGTGCGACGAGGCCGGTCTGAAGGGCATCCTGCTCTATGTCGGCGGCAACATCGTCATCGGCAAGCAGGAGTTCGCCGACGTCGAGAAGCGCTTCGAGGCCATGGGCTTCAACCGCGCCTTCCCGCCGGGAACCGCGCCGGAGACCACCATTGCCGCCCTCAAGAAAGACCTCGGCGTGAAGGACTGAGCCGATGCGTCCCGTATTGCTGATCGATTTCGGCAGCACCTATACCAAGGTGACCGCCGCCGACGCAGACGAGGGCAAGCTGCTGGGCACCGCCGCCGCCTATACCACCGTCCAGACCGACATCAACGACGGTCTGGACTGCGCGCTCCGCGAGCTGGAGAAACAGACCGGGAAGCTCACATACAGCGCCCGCTACGCCTGCTCCTCCGCCGCCGGCGGACTGCGCATGATCGCCAGCGGCCTGGTGCCGGAGCTGACGAGCGAGGCCGCCAAGCAGGCCTCCCTCGGCGCGGGCGCCAAGATCGCCAAGATCTATTCCTTTGAGCTGACCGAGGACGACATCGAGGAGATCGACGCCATCAAGCCGGACATCTTCCTCCTGGTCGGCGGCACCGACGGCGGCAACTCGGCCTGCATCCTCCACAACGCGGAGATGCTGGCGACCTGCAAGCACGTCTTTCCCATCGTCATCGCCGGGAACCGCTCCGCGGCGCGCACCTGCCAGAAAAAGCTGGCCGGCCGCGAGACCTTTGTCTGCGAAAACGTCATGCCCCGCTTCGGGACGCTCAACATCGAGCCGACCCAGAAGCAGATCCGCGAAATCTTCCTCCGCCGCATCATCCAGGCCAAGGGCCTCACGCGCGCCAGCGCCCTCATCTCCGGCATCCTGATGCCGACCCCCTCCGCCATGATGAAGGCCATGCAGCTGCTGGCCGAGGGCTGCGAGGGCGAGAGCGGCATCGGCGAGCTGATGGCGCTCGACGTCGGCGGCGCGACCACGGACGTCTATTCCATCGCCGACGGCATGCCGCAGGACGCCGGGACGGTCTACAAGGGACTGCCCGAGCCCTATGTCAAGCGCACCGTCGAGGGCGACATCGGCATGCGGTACAGCATCCACGGCATCGTCGAGGCGAGCTCCATCGAGCGCGTCGCCCAGCTCGCCGGCATCCCGGCGGAGCGGGCGCAGGCCCTCGTCGACGACCTGGCGCAGCACACCGACCGCCTGCCCGACACCGCGGAGCTGGAAAACCTCGACTATGCGCTCGCCTCCCTCGCCTGCGAGACCGCCGCGAAGCGGCACGCCGGACACACCGAGGAGGCCTACACCATGGCGGGCAAGGTCTTTGTCCAGACCGGCAAGGATCTCCGTCCCGTGCAGCGCATCATCGTCACCGGCGGCTCCCTGATCCACACCAAACGCACCGGCGAAATCGCCTCTCACGCGCTCTACGATCCCGCGGACCCCATGTCGCTGCGCCCGCTGCGGGCCAGCGTGCTGGTGGACCGCCGCTATATTCTCGCGGCCATGGGACTGCTCTCCGAGCACGAACCGCAGACCGCGCTGCGCATCATGAAGAAGGAGCTGATTGAAGATGGATATCCAGAATAAACGCATCCCCGAGGACGAGTTCCGCCGCATCCGCGCCGAAGTGCTGGCCCAGTGGCCCACCGGCAAGGACGTCAATTTTGAAGAGGCCGTCGATTACCACAAGAAGATGCCCGCCGAGCGCATCTTCACCAAAAAGCTCAACGACGCCAAAAAGAGCGGCACCACGCTGATCCAGCCGCGCGCCGGCGTCGCCCTGCTCAAGGATCACATCGAGCTGCTCAATTACCTCCAGGACAAGGGCGAGGCCGACCTGCTGCCGACCACCATCGACAGCTACACCCGCCAGAACCGCTATGAGGAGGCCGAGGACGGCATCCGCGAGTCCATCAAGAACGGCCGCAGCATGCTCAACGGCTTCCCGGCGGTCAACCACGGCGTCGCCGCCTGCCGCCAGGTCATCGAGAGCCTGCACACCCCGGTCCAGATCCGCCACGGCACGCCGGACGCGCGCCTGCTGACCGAGATCGTCTATGCCGGCGGCTTCACCAGCTATGAGGGCGGCGGCATCTCCTACAACCTGCCCTACGCCAAGAACGTCCCGATGGAAAAGACCATCCGCGACTGGCAGTATGTCGACCGTCTGACCGGCATCTATGAGGAGGCCGGCGTCTCGATCAACCGCGAGCCCTACGGCCCGCTGACCGGCACCCTCGTCCCGCCCTGCATCTCCAACGCCGTCGCCGTCATCGAGGCGCTGCTCGCCGCCGAGCAGGGCGTCAAGAACGTCTCCGTCGGCTACGGCCAGTGCGGCAACCTCGTTCAGGACGTCGCCGCCATCCGCACCCTCGAGGAGCTGACCGACGAATATCTCGCCAAGAGCGGCCACAGCGACGTCACCGTGACCACCGTGTTCCATCAGTGGATGGGCGGCTTCCCGGCCGACGAGGCCAAGGCCTTCGGCGTCATCTCCTGGGGCAGCGCCACCGCCGCGCTCTCCAAGGCCACCAAGGTCATCGTCAAGACCCCGCACGAGGCCGCCGGCATCCCGACCATGGAGGCCAACGCCCAGGGCCTGCGCTGCACCAAGCAGGTCATCAGCATGCTGCGCGACCAGGTCTGCACCGCCGCCGACCTCGAGCAGGAGAAGGACATCATCCGCAAGGAGACCCGCTGCATCCTCGACAAGTGCTTTGAGCTGGGCCAGGGCGACATCGCCGTCGGCGCCGTCCGCGCCGTCCAGGCCGGCGTGCTCGACATCCCGTTCGCGCCGTCCCGCTACAACGCCGGCAAGATGCTGCCCGCCCGCGACAACAACGGCGCCATCCGTATTCTCGAGACCGGCAACCTGCCCTTCACCCAGGAGCTGCGCGACTTCCACAAGGCCAAGATCGAAGAGCGCGCCGCCTATGAGAAGCGCAAGGCCTCGTTCCAGATGGTCATTGACGACGTTTACGCCATCTCCAAGGGCCGCCTCGTGGGCCGTCCCAAGAACTGAGCTTCCCTTACATCAATAATATATAAGGAGCGAACCGCCATGAAAATTGTTGATCTCGTCTGTTCCAAGGGCCGCACGGGCTTTTACTTTGACGACCAGCGCGCCATCAAGAAGGGCGCCCAGTCCGACGGCAGCACCTATGTCGGCACCCCGGTGACCCCGGGCTTCACCGCCATCCGCCAGGCCGGCGAATCCATCTCCGTCATGCTCGTCCTCGAGGACGGCCAGGTCGCCTACGGCGACTGCGCCGCCGTCCAGTACAGCGGCGCCGGCGGACGCGACCCGCTGTTCCTCGCCAAGGACTTCATCCCCATCATCGAGCAGCACATCCGTCCCGTCCTGGTCGGCCAGGAGGCCGACAACTTCCGCCGCCTCTCCGCGCTGGCCGAGAGCATCACCGTCGACGGCAAGCGCCTGCACACCGCCATCCGCTACGGCGTGACCCAGGCCCTGCTCGACGCCGTGGCCCGCTCCAGCAAGCGCCTGATGTGCGAGGTCGTCGCCGACGAGTACGGCTGCACCGTCTCCGACAAGCCCATCGACATCTTCACCCAGTCCGGCGACAACCGCTATGACAACGCCGACAAAATGATTATCAAGGGCGCGCAGGTCATGCCGCACGCGCTCATCAACAACGTCCACACCAAGCTGGGCGATCACGGCGAGAAGCTGCTCGAATACGTCGGCTGGCTGCGCGACCGCATCCTCAAGCTGCGCTCCGACGACAGCTATCTCCCCATCCTGCACATCGACGTCTACGGCACCATCGGCGCCGCCTTCGGCAACGACAACTACAAGGGCATGGCCGACTATCTCGCCACGCTCGAGCAGGCCGCGAAGCCGTTCCACCTCCGCATCGAGGGCCCGATGGACGTCGAGGAGCGCGAGGGCCAGATGCAGGCGCTCAAGGCGCTCACCGCCGAGCTGGACAAGCGCCACATCAACGTCGAGATCGTCGCCGACGAGTGGTGCAACACTCTTGAGGACATCAAGTACTTTGCCGACAACAAGGCCGGCCACATGATCCAGATCAAGACCCCGGACCTCGGCGGCATCAACAACACCATCGAGGCCGTGCTCTACTGCAAGAAGGTCGGCGTCGGCGCCTATCAGGGCGGCACCTGCAACGAGACCGACCGCTCCGCGCAGGTCTGCACCGAGTGCGCCATGGCCACCCAGCCGGTCCAGATCCTCGCCAAGCCGGGCATGGGCGTCGACGAGGGCTACATGATCGTCTACAACGAGATGCAGCGCATCCTCGCCCTGCGCGCCGCCAAGGCCCGCAAGTAAGCTCCGCTTTCTCTCTCCCGCGTCCCGGCTGCCCGCTCTGGGCGGCCGGGACGCTTTTTTGCGCGCAAAAAAGCCGCCGGAGCGGCTCCGGCGGCTTGAGGGACGGGAACTGTTACTTGGCGGGCGTCTCCGGCTTGGCGGCCGGCTTTTTGCGGGCGGCACGGCGGCCGCCCGGACGGGCGGCGAGGAAGTTTTTCTTGACCAGATCGTACAGCTCGACGGCGCGGGTGCTGCCGAATTTCTTGACCAGGGCGTTGTTGACGCCGGTCTTGGTCTTGTACCTGCCCATCAGCTCATGGACCGCGGCGGCGTCCTCCGCCGACAGGCCGAGCTTGACCAGCTGGGCGGGAATATCCGCCGCCGGCTGAACGGACTTGGCGGCCGGCTGCGCCGCGGCAGCGGGCTGGGCCGGTGCGGGCTGGGCCGGTTTGGCCGCAGGCTGCGGCTGCCTGGCGGCGGGCTGCGCTGCGGCGGGCTGGGCCGGTTTGGCCGCGGGCTGCGGCTGCCTGGCGGCGGGCTGCGCCGCGGCGGGCTGGGCCGGTTTGGCGGTCGGTTGCGGCTGCCTGGCAGCGGGCTGCGCCGGTGCCGCGGACTGGGCGGGCAGCGCCAGCGGCGCTGCGGCCGCCGGACGCACCGCGATCTCCGCGGCGACGCGAACATCGTACTTCGGCGCCTTCCAGAACGAGGCCAGCCACTCAAAGCCCTTGTCGTTGCTGACGATGCAGTAGCTCTCGTGCGGATTCTGGGCGATCAGCCAGCCGAGATAGGTGGCCAGCTGGAAGTCGAGCGCGTTGTGGCCGCCGACCTCGACCTTCTTGTACTCGATGCCCGCCGCCGCTTCGTTGAGGCGGCGATGCAGGCCGAAGGTCATGCGGTCGGCGTTCTCGCTGTAAAAGATCACGACGCGGTCCTTGGCGGTCAGGCGGGAAACCCCGTTGAGGCCGTCGGCGTTGGTGTTTTCATAATCAATCAAATAAATGGACATGGATACCCTTTCTTTCTGTGAGGTTCGGCCTTTCCGCAGCGGTCTGGCCGGAACAGACGGGGACGGAAAGAAATCAAAAAGATCCTGAACGCACATACGCTCAGGATCTTTGGTGGGAGCGGGTGGATTCGAACCACCGTAGGCAAAGCCAACAGATTTACAGTCTGCCCCCTTTGGCCACTCGGGAACACTCCCATATTCACCTTTGCGCCGGGCGGGGTCAATGGAGCTGGTGGACGGATTTGAACCCCCGACCTGCTGATTACAAATCAGCTGCTCTACCGGCTGAGCTACACCAGCATACCGGCAAGGCCTTGGACGCGAGATTTAGTATAACATAGCGGCCCCGAAAAAGCAACCCCTAACGCCCGAATTTTTCTTCCTCTTTTTCCAGGCGGGACGAAACCCCGTGCAGCAGAGAAAACAGCGACGGCGACAGCTGCGGAAAGCCGCTCTGCAGCGCCTCCTGCGACAGATCGGCGCGCACCTCGACGCCCTTCTGGGCCGCCAGACGGCGCAGCGCGCCCTCGCTCCGCTTGAGCTCGGCGTCGCACAGCTCGGAATAGCAGCTCTCGTCAACCGCGAACGCCTCGCTGCTGCTGGAGCGGTCCAGCGCATAGATCATGCGGAAGGCCTTGTAAAAGGCGGTGCTCAGATAGTTGGAGACCGCGGTCGTCATCTGGGTGCTCTCCTTCCCCAACAGCTCATAGAGCAGCGAGGTGGAGTTGACCAGCAGCTTCTTGTTGAGCAGGGCGGCCGGGTTGCCGCGCAGCACATTGCCCTTCTCCTCGGAGCTGTCCGGCACGTCGGCGGCGAGGATCGCGCCGCCGTCGCGCGCCATGGTGCGGCCCAGCAGATAATCGACGGAGACCCCGTAGTAGTCGGCGGCGCGCACAACAAAGGCGAGGCCCGGTTCACGAACCCCGTTCTCATAGTGCGAGAGCAGCGCCTGAGAGACATTGAGCTCGACGGCGGCCTTGCGCTGACTTATTTTCTTTTCCTGGCGCAGCAGACTGAGCGTGCGCGGAAAATCACGAACCATGTTTGCCCCCAAATATCTGTTCTTTCGACAGGTGCGCATTTACAGTATAATGCCCCGTCTCCGGCTTGTAAAGAACTTTTTTGAAAACTCATGGTAATAAATTCACCCGAAAATTTGTTGATATTCACAATTGCGACATATTTTGCAAACGCTCTGTTTTCAAACCTGGTTCTTCGCCCACAAGATGTTGCGTTGCTGTCCGGGGCGGGAATCCATATCTTGCTTGCAAAAATGAATAATCCGTATTATACTGTATGAAAATGCAATTCGGGGAGGAAGTTTGTCATGTCGATCGATCGGGTGCGCGCCTTTTTTGCCGACCGGGGCTGGAATGTGCAGATCATGGAGTTCCCGGTCTCGAGCGCGACCGTCGCCCTGGCGGCGCAGGCGCTCGGCACGGAGGAAGCGCGCATCGCCAAAACGCTGGCCTTTCAGAACCGCGACGGCGGCTGCCTGCTGCTGGTCACGGCCGGCGACGCCAAGATCAGCAACCGCAAGTTCAAGGACCGGTTCGGCTTCAAGGCGCGCATGATGTCCCACGAGGACNCCGCCGCCGCCACGGGCCACGCCGTCGGCGGCGTCTGCCCCTTCGCCCTGCCGGAGCAGGACGTGACCGTCTACTGCGACGAGTCGATGAAGCGCTTCGACATCGTCTATCCGGCGGCGGGCAGCTCCAGCTCCGCCATCCCGCTGACCTGCGCGCAGCTTTTCCAATATTCCGGCGCGGCGGACTGGGTCGACGTCTGCGACCTGCCGGGCTGACGCGCGGGCATAACCGGCGCCGCCTTCCGCATAGAGATATGCGGGAGGCGGTCTTTTTGTATTTCAAAGCGATTTCGCGGCGGCGGCTGATGCTGGCCGCGCTGGCCCTGCTGGCCCTGTGCGCGCTGCTGCTGATCCCCTTTCTGCTCGGGCGGACGGCGGACGCCTTCGCCCCCGCCCCGGAGACGCGGGCGCTCCCCGTCGTCATGTATCACAGCCTGCTCCGGGACCCGGCGCGCTGGGGCGACTATGTGGTCTCGCCCGCGCAGCTCGAGCGCGACCTCGCCTATCTGCAGGAGCAGGGATATGTCTTTGTCACGATGGCCGAGGTGATCGGCTTTGTCTCCGGCGCCGGAACGCTGCCCGAAAAGCCCGCCCTGCTCACCCTCGACGACGGCTACCTCAACAACCGCGTCTATCTCCCCGAGATCCTCGCCCGGCGGGACGCCCATGCGGTGATTGCCGCCGTCGGCGAATACGCCGATCTCTTTACGGCCCGGGAGGACCACAACCCCTCCTATGCGCACATGACCTGGGCCGAGCTGCGCGATTTCGCGGTCGAGGGCCGGGTGGAGCTGGGCTGCCATTCCTACTATTTCCACCACCAGGGCGCCCGGCTCGGCGCCTCGCGGCGCCGGGGCGAGTCCCGCGGCGCCTGGCTGGAGGCGCTGTGCGGCGACGCGCAGGCCATGCGCGACCGGCTGACGGCGCAGTGCGGCGTGACGCCGCGCGTCTATGTCTATCCCTACGGACAGATCAGCGACGGCGCGGACGCCGCCCTGCGGGCACTGGGCTTTGAGGCCACCCTCTCCTGCTATGAGCGGGTCACCGTGCTGCGGCGCGGCGACCCCGACTGTCTGTATTCCATCGGCCGCTACAACCGCCCCGCCGGGCCCTCAAGCGAGGAATTCTTCCGCCGGATCCTCAGGGCCTGCGCCGCGGCGGAGTAAGCGGGCGCGCACAATAAGGCCCGGATCACCTGATCCGGGCCTTTCCGCCGCGCCGCGCGCCCCGTGTGAAGACAAACACCGGACGCAGGCGGAAACGAGGAGGCTTATTCTTCGAAGGCGAACGTCAGCGCCGTGTAGCGGTCAAGCAGCTCGACCGCCGCCCGGGCGTCCCGCAGCGAGATGATCGAGCTCTGGCTGTGCGCATAGCGGTCGACAAGCGCCACGGCGGCGACGCGGACGCCGACGCCGCTGCGGTTGATCGGGCCGGCGTCGGTGCCGCCGCGGTCCATCACGTCGCGCTGATAGGCGATGCCGTTTTCCTCGCAGCAGGCGAGCATCCGCTCGACCAGCGTCTCGTCGAGCATGGCGGACGGGTCGCCGAGCTTGACGCCCACGCCGGCGCCGACGGCGTTGGAGCCCTCGAGGTCGCAGGGATAGAAATGGTCGGGCGTGACGTCGACCGACACGCCGATATCCGGATGGATGCGCTCGGCGGCGACCGCCGCGCCGCGGCAGCCGACCTCCTCCTGCACGGAGAACACATAATAGACATCGTTGCCGCGCGTGCCGTCGTTGCGGCGCAGCGCCTCCAGCAGCAGCCAGCAGCCGGCGCGGTCGTCGAGGGATTTCGCGCAGACGCAGTCGTTCTGCAGATGATGGAACGGGCCGATGAAGCCGCAGCAGTCGCCGACGCGCACATACTGCTCGACCTGCTCCTTCGTCGTGCAGCCGATGTCGACAAACAGCTTGGTCGGGTCGTTGTGCGCCTCCTCGATGTTGCAGACGCTGCTGACCACGCCGACCGTGCCGTTGCGGAAGATCACCTTGTCGTTATACATCGCCGCCGTCCACAGCCAGCCGACGCGGCAGATGCGGATGCGGCCGTCGGCCTCGATCTTGGTCACCTGGGCGCCGATCTCGTCCATGTGGGCGCTCAGCATGATCTTTTTGCCGCCGCCGGCGCCCTTTTTGAGGACGATGAGGTTGCCGAGGGCGTCGGTCGTCATCTCGTCGGCATACGGGGCCGCCTCGCGCCGGACAATCTCGCGGACCGCCTTTTCATGGCCGGAGACGCCCCAGGCCTGCGTCAGTTCTTCCAGAAGCGCGACATTGAGTTCCATGTTTATTCCGCCTTTCCTTTTTTCAGACTGGCTTTTTCCACCCAGCGCGCCTGGTTCATCAGCGGGTGATGCAGCGTGATCGCGCCCCGCGGGCAGTCCATCACGCAGCAGCCGCAATACCAGCACTCGTCCGGCCAGGCGACCAGCGGGTGCTTCCCCTTCTCCGGGGCGGGCAGCAGCACATCGATCTGGCAGGCCTCCAGGCAGCGGTTGCAGCCGATGCAGCGGCTGTCGTCGAAGGTCAGCGGCTCCGCCGGCGCGGCGGGGCGCAGCTCATAGTTGTTCATCGGCCGCTCCTTTCCAGATAGTCCTTGTTGTGGGCCTCATACTGCGTCCGGACATCGCCCGCCCAGTCGAGCGGCACCTCGCGGCAGCGCACCGCGCCGTCCTCCCGGCGGATGACCAGGAAGGGCTTCATCGGCGCGCCGTCGCTGTCCGAGCGGTAGAACTCGAGCTTCGGGCAGTCCTGCCGGCGGGCAAGACAGGCCTGGAGGATCAGCTGCGAGACGGTGAGGATGTCCTGCGCCTCCAGCAGCCGCATCAGCTCGTGCGGGTTGGCCGCCGCGGTGCGCGGCAGCACGTCGCGCTCATAGCGCTCCAGCTGCTCGACGCCCGAGCGCAGCAGCTCGTCGCGCTTGATCTCGGCGCAGTAATTCTGCATGGTCTTGGCGGTCGCCTCGTTGAGCTCCTTCCAGGTGAAGCCGCGCGGGCGCTCCAGCGGCGCGAAGACGCGGCGGCGCTCCGCCTCGGCCTGCGTCTCGTCCGGCGGGCAGAGCGCCGCGCCGGAGGCATAGGCAGCGGCGTGGCGGCCGGCATAGGCGCCGGTGGAGGCGGCGTGGCCGTAGCAATTGGAGGAGAAGAGGGCGTCGCCGCCGACGAACAGCCCGGGGAGGCTGGTCATCAGCTCCCAGTCGTTCATAAAGCCGCCGGGCAGCCCGAAGAGCTGCCGCTCCTGCGGCAGAAACTCCGCGCTGGTCCAGCCGACGCCGTAGCATTGCAGGACATGCTTCTGCGGGTCGAAGCCGGCGTTTTTCATGCTCTGCCAGACCGGGACGTTGGTCTTGCCCTCCTGGCCGACCATCATGCCCCAGATGACGCGGCGCTCTGCGTCCGGCATATCGGACAGGTCGGCGTAAAACGGCAGCTTGTAGCCCATCTTTTGCAGCTTTTCGTAGGGCAGGGTCTCCGGGCCGTCATACTCGTAGCGCGCCTTTTCGATGTTGCCGCCCTTCATAAAGAAGCGCTGGCCGGGGGCGGGGTAATAGCGGCTGCGCACGTCGGGCAGGATCTTCCCGTCGCGGTCGGCATAGGGGATCGCGCGGCCCTCCGCGTCGATGAGCGAGGCCGCGTACCAGGTGTTGTGGTTGTTGCCGGCGCTGTAAGGCGGGAAGGAGCGGCCGGAGGAGGAGAACTCGGCGCGCACCGATTTCTCCATCATGTTGAACTCCGCGCCGGCGCGCCAGCCCATCGCGTGGCCGTCGCCGATGCACTGCAGCGGGCGGAACTCGCACAGGCCCGGATAGGCCGCCGAGAACAGCCAGACGCGCGCCGGGCGCGACATCGCCATCACCGTCGCCCGCGCGGAGAGCACATAATACCGGCCGGTGCGGGTGTGGAAGCCGACCGCGCCGACGCAGTCCGCGCCCGGACGGCCGTCCTTGGTCAGCAGCGCGGTCACCATCACGCGCTCAAGCACGGTGACGCCGAGCCGCTTCAGCTCGGCCGCCATGGCGGGCTTGAAGGTTGTGCCCCAGATGCGGATGGTGAAGCGGGCGTTGTAGTCATAGGCGAAGAGCAGCTTGGTCTTTTCGTCGCGGAAGTCCGCGCCGGCGAACTCATCGTCCGTGTCGCGGATCTTGCCGCCCATCTGCTCGATCTCGCACAGATGGTCCCAGCCCTCGCGGCACTCGATGTAATGCGAGACCGCGTTGTTGTAGCCGTCGTTGTCCTCCATCATGGCGCGGTGCAGCTCCTCGGGCGTGACGCGCGAGCAGGGGTTGGACGCCGCGGACTCCCAGTGGTCGCAGCCGGAGCCGCCCGCGCCGCTGCGCCGCACGGCGCCCTTGTCCACCAGGATGACGCTGCGGCCCGCCTTGGCCGCGGCGATCGCCGCCATGCAGCCGGCCACGCCGCCGCCGAGCACCAGCACGTCGGCACTGAGGCGCTCGGTCTCGCCGCGTTCGTCCCGATAGGGCCAGGTTCCCGTTTCGTTCATCTTGCTGCCTCCCTTGTGTTTCAGTTGATTGGATCATAGCACAGGGCGGTTTAATTTGCAATATATATTTTATATTTTGCAAAATGTAAAATAGCTTGTCAGAGAACGGAAAGTGTGGTATCCTGACAGCAAGAAACGCCGTGCGCGCAGGGGGCATGAGGGGCTGCAAACGGCGGCGCACAAGCGACGCGGTGTGGGCGACGCACAAGTAAAGTAAGTAACGCTATTGGCAACACACGACAGCGCACAAACAACACATGGCAGCACGCCCGGCGGACAGGCGGAGCGAGTGAGGATCCTTCGCGGCGCTCAAAATAGCAAGCGTGCGCGGCACGGCAGTTGACGCATGGGCACGACGACCGATGTGCGGCACGGCAAACACCCGGCGACAGGACGGCACGGCTTGGGACCCTCCTTCGCGGCGCGCCGGATGACAGGAAGGCGCGAAACGGCGGCCGACGCGCGGAACGGCGACCGACACACGGCACGGCAGCGTGTCCGACAGACAGGCGGAGCGGCTTGGGATCCTTCGCGACGCTCCGAATAACAAAAAAGCATGGAATGACAGCCGACGCACGACACGGCGACCGACGTACGGGAACGGCGACCGGCGCATGAGCACGGCAGCGCATCCGATGGCCGGACGACACGACTGAGGCCCTTCGCGGCGTGCCGGATGACGGGAAGACACGGAATGGCGGCCGACGCACGGCACGGCAGGCGACGCATGAGCACGACAACGCACCCGATGGCCGGACGACACGGCTGGAGGCCCTTACGGCGCGCCGGATGACGAGAAGGCACGGAATGGCGGCCGACGCACAGGCACGGGGCAGCCGACGCATGGGCACGGCGACCGACGCGCGGCACGACGACCGACACACGGCACGGCGACCGGCGCATGAGCACGGCAACGCATCCGGCGGCAGGACAAACACGGTCTGGAACCCGTCGCGCCGGATGACAGAAAAGCACGAAATGACGACCGACGTGCAGAATGATAGCCAACGTACGGGAACGGCGAACGACGCATGGCATGGCGGCCGACGCACGGGCACGGCAGCGTGTCCGACGAACAGGCAGAGCGGCTTGGGATCCTTCGCGACGCTCTGGATAACAAATAAGCATGGAATGACAACCGCGGTACAGCATACACTCGACAGCAGGGCAACACGGCCGGGGCCTTTCGCGGCGCGGCGGATGACGAGAACTCGCGGCCGCAAGGCGCATCACGCGGCGAGACAGACGACATACGGCGCACGGCCGGCAGGCCGATGATTACAGGAGGCGCGAGCGAATGGAACAGATCAACAAGCAAACCCTGTCCGAGCAGATCTATCAGGTGCTGCGCGGCGACATTCTCAGCCAGGCGATCCCCTGCGGCAGCAAGCTGACGCTGCGTATGCTGCGGGACCGCTTCGGCGTCAGCCACACCCCCATCCGCGAGGCGCTGACGCGGCTGGCCGAGGACGAGCTGGTCTCCTACTATTCCAACGTCGGCGTGCGGGTCATCAGCCTGACGGCCGACGACGCCCGCGAGCTCTTCGAGCTGACCGGCGACCTCGACGGGCTGGCGCTCCGCCACGCCTGCGCCTCGCCGCAGCGCGCCGCTCTCGTCGCCGCCCTCGGAGACGTCATGCGCGCCTCCGCCGCGGCGCTGGCGCGCGGAGACGCGGCGGACTGGAACCGCTGGTCCGACCGCTTCCATCTCACCCTCTATCAATATGCCGGCAACCGCCGCCTGACCGCCGCCTCGGAGCGGCTGCTGGCGCAGCTGACGCTGCTCATCAACGCCTATCGGCTCCACGACGGCAGCGCCGCGCTCATCGAGCGCGAACACCGCGCCGTCTGCGACGCGCTCGAAGCGGGCGACGACGACCGCGCCGGACAGCTGCTGCGGCTGCATCTGGACAACGACCTGCGCCGCACCCAGACGGCCATCGCCGCGCGATAACCGGCTTGCGCAGCATCTGCAAGGCAAGGTGAAAACAATGGAGCAACAGGACCTGATCGGCGGGCTGACAAACCGGCTGTTCGAGACGCTGCCGCACTCGGCGCGCACCGAGCATGCGCGCGCCGCCGTCGAAGCGGCGCTGCGGACGGAATATGCCCGTCTGCGGACAAGCGAAAAATACGGCGCGCTCCGCGCGACCGGCGAGTTGCTCATCCGGTACGGCACGCTGGAGGCGGCGGGCGCGCTGGCGGGCTTCCCGCCGGAGGAGATCTCCGCCTGGCGCGAAACCGGCAGCCTGCTCGACCGCCGCGCCTTCGCGCGGCTGTTTCGCAGGCGGCGGCTGCTGATCTACCTCTGCGCTGCCGGCCTTGCCGCCGCTGCCGGCACCCTGCTCAGCATGGCATGCATGTGGCAGCCTTCCACGCTGATCACCCTGGGCGTCAGCATGCTGGTCTCGCTGGCGGGCGGGCTGCCGCTGCTGCGGGCGGAAAAGCGGCGGCAGGCACAGCCGTGCGCGTTCACGCCGGAGGCGCTCGCTCTCTGGCAGGCCGAATCCGACCGCTACGCCAAACGGCAGCTCAACAGCGTCTTTCTCATCATCGGGGCCATCGCCTATGCCGTGCACATAACAGGCATGCTGGGCCTGACCGCAGGCAAGGCGGGCGCGCAGTTCGCGCAGATCCTGTACCACCAGACCGAGCTGGAAGCATGCTGCTTTCTGCTCCTCAAAAACCTGCTGTGCCGGCGGGCGCTGGCAGCCTTCTTCCCCGACCCGCGGCGGGCCGGCTTTGCCCGCGCGCAGCGGCGGCTGGCGCTTGCCGCCGCCGGGTACTGGGCCGCGGTCCTCACGGCGCTGATGCTGCTGCGCAGCCGCATCGAGTTTTACTTCAACGCCTTTCTGGCCGCGGCAGTCCTTTACGCGCTGCTCTGTCTCCTCTATAATCTGACGCGGCGCAGGCGCCTCGTCGGACGCAATGTTGTCTTCAACCGGCGGCGCTGCGCCGTGTTCGGCGCGGCGATCCTCCTGTTCGGCGTCTATTCGGCGATGCGGATGGATCACTGGCTGCTGCTGCCTTATATCTCGCAGGTCGCCGCCGTCGACCGCGCGCCCGACGACATTGTCAGCGACGACGCGACCGGCGTCTATACGATCACGACGGACAAGGAGGAGTTCCGCATCCTCCAGCTGACCGACATCCACCTCGGCGGGAGCGTCAGCTCGGCCGTCAAGGACTACAAGGCGCTCGACGCCTGCAACCGGCTGATTCAGGCCGCCAGGCCCGATCTGGTCGTCGTCACGGGCGACCTGGTCTTCCCGCTCGGCGTGATGTCCTTCTCGCTCAACAACACGGCGCCGATCACCGAATTCGCCGCCTTCATGCGCAACACCGGCGTGCCGTGGGCCTTCACCTACGGCAACCACGACACCGAAAACATGGCGACCGGCTCCGCCGCCGCGGTGGCGGAGCTCTTCCGCTCGCTCTCGTTCCACACCTCGCGCAATCTGCTCTATCCCTATGCCCAGCCCGCCGTCACCGGGCGCAGCAACCAGCTCATCGAGATCCGCAACCGCGGCGGCGGGCTGCGGCAGGCGCTCTTTCTGCTCGATTCCAACGACTACACGGGCGAAGGCGTCAACGCCTACGACTGCATCCACGACGACCAGGTGGACTGGTACGCGGCCGAGGTGCGGCGGCTCGACGCCGCGGAGGGGCGGGTCGTCCCCTCGATGCTGTTCTTCCACATCCCGCTCCAGCAGTACAAAACCGCCTACGAGCTCTATGCGGCGGGCAGCCCGCAGGTCAGATACTTCTTTGGCGAAAACGGCGAGACGATGATCGACAAGGTCTGCTGCTCCAGGCTCCCCAGCCGGCTGTTCGACACGGCGCGGGCGCTCGGCAGCACCGGGGCGATGTTCTGCGGGCACGACCACTACAACAATCTGTCGGTCGAATATCAGGGCATCCGGCTGACCTACGGCATGAGCATCGACTATCTGGCCATGCCCGGCATCAGCCGCGACACCGGGCAGCGCGGCGGCACGCTGATCCGCATTGCGGCGGACGGCAGCTGGAAAATCGAGCAGATGCCGCTGAACAGCCTGGCGCACTGAAAGCGCGGCGGCCTCAGGCCGCCAAAAAAGCCGGCCGCGGCCGGCTTTTGCTTGGCAGGCGGAGCCGGCGCGGACAGGCGCCGGGAAAACCGCCCCGGGCCGCCGCTCTCCCGCACAGGCGCGGGGCCGGGCGGAGAAAAGCCCCGCCGGCCTTTTTTCGACAAACGCAGGCTGCCGTTCCCCGCTGGGGAACGGCAGCCTTTTTTCTTTCTTTTCCGGACCCGCGGCGCGCCCGGACGGACCGGCGCCGGTCAATGGCCGCGGCGGACGTTGGAGAGATCGACCTGCGTCACCTGGAGCGTGCCGGAGGTCACCGCGCTCTGCAGCGCATCATAGACGGCGTTGAGCAAACCGGCGGAGGAGAAGGTCGCGCCGCTGACGGTGTCGACCTCCAGCGACTGGCCGCTGACGATGGTGTCGAGGATGCTCTCCGCACGGCTGAAGAACTGGGGCGAATCGCTCTCGCTGACCACGGTGATGTCGGTCACCTGGCCGCCGGAGACGGTGACCGAGACCGTCGTGGTGCCGCTGTAACCGTCCGCCGAGCCCTCATAGGTCCCGTCCGCCAGCTGCGCGCCGGAGAAGGTGACCAGCGCGGTGCCGGACGAGGAAGACGAGCTGCCCGTCGAGGGCGTGGTCGTCGTCGTAGACGAGCTGCCGGTCGAGGGAGTCGTGGTCGTCGTGGACGAGCTGCCCGTCGAAGGCGTGGTCGTCGTAGACGAGCTGCCGGTCGAAGGCGTGGTCGTCGTAGACGAACTGCCGGTCGAAGGCGTGGTCGTCGCGGACGAGCTGCCCGTCGAGGGCGTGGTCGTCGTCGCGGACGAGCTGCCCGTCGAAGGCGTGGTCGTCGTGGACGAGCTGCCGGAGGCCGTCGCGCTGTCGGTGACCGTCGCGGTCTGCTCGGTCCCAGTCGTGCCGAACAGCCGGGACGGCAGCTGGATGCCCATATCGAGCAAATGCAGGCCGAGAACGACCAGCAGCAGCACGGTCAGCACGCGGTGGGCGATCATCCAGCGGCGCTTGAGCACCCGGCGCAGCAGATAAGTCAGGCCGAGCAGCGCCGCCAGGACGAGGCAGGCCGTGCCCCAGTTGAGCGTGAACAGCACGGCGGCGGGCTGGAAATCCGCCAGCGTCGCCCACGAGGGGTTGCCCGCGAGGATGCCGTGGATCAGTCCGACGACCAGCAGCAGGACGCCGAACGGGATATGGCATTTGTGGAAAAAGGCGTTCAGGGCGCGGTTTCCGCTGACGCGCGCCACGAATTTCAGGGCGGTCATCACGGCGCACAGCACCGCGACCCAGGCGAGAATGAGACTCAGCAGCATATCGGGCAACCTCCGCTTGATTTGATGAGGTCAGTATACAGGCGCAACCTAAAATTTACCTAATACAGATTTCCGGCCCAATTCGTCTTTTTCAACGAAAAAATAACCGAAAAGCGCGTGGTCCGGGGCAATCTGCCGGGACGAAAACAGCTCCCGCGCCGTGCGGGAGCCGCCCGAACCGCCGCACGCCCTCAGGCGCGGCTGCCCTTGTCCACCAGGTAGAGATACTCCTTGACGCGCAGCTCCCGGCCCGCCAGATTGCGCGAGCCGCGGAAGGCGTTGTAGGGGGTCTCCATCACCCGCACCCGGCCGATCTCCGCCAGCAGGGACAGCATCTCCTCCCGGGAGAGGAAGCCCTCCGAATTGAAGGAGATCAGCAGGAAGCGGGCGTCGAGCGCGGCGCAGAGCGCGCCCATCTGCTCCCGCGCCGCGGCGCGGCGGTTCCAGGCCGATTTGTTCCAGTCCCGGGGGATCCCGGACACGCCGCTGACCGCCGCGGGGCGGCGGTAATCGTTGATGAGGTTGAGCATGAAATAGTTCGACCCGTAGGGGTGCTGGTTATAGGGCGGGTCGAGATAGACGAGATCGAGCCGCGGCAGGCGCGCCGCCAGCGCCAGGGCGTCCTCCCGGAACACCTGCGTCTCGCAGCGGAAGCGGCTGAACACTGGCAGCGGCAGGGCGATGTCGCCGCGGATGCGCGCCAGGGCGTTGCGGCCGTTGCCGCCGTACTGGCCGATCCCGGTGACGCTGTTTTTGTAAAAGCCCTTGAACACCCCGGCGGTGTTGGTATGCACCGAGGCCTCATAGAGCAGCGGCGCCAGCAGCAGGGTCCGAAACGGCTCCGGCTCCTCCTCCAGCAGCTGGCGGCAGGTGTCGAGATAGCGGGCGTTGCGCGTCGTGTAGAACACGCGCTCGCCGGGGCGGATACAGGCGTCGTCCCGCGGCGCGTAAAGCTCTGCCAGAAAGCCCGGCCGGAAGCCCTCGCGGGCGATGCGCGCGCACAGGGCGTCGTGCCGGGCGCGCAGCGCGTCCTGATCGACCGCGGCGGCGTCTGTCAGATAGCAGCTGCTGATCGTCCGGCAATAGCCCTCCAGGTCGTTGACATACAGCGTGCGGGCATAGCGCTTGAGAAAGCGCGCCACGATCCCGGAGCCGGAGAACAGGTCCGCCGCGTCGAGCTTGTCCCGCCCGAGTGCGGCGCACACCTCGTCCACCGCCCGGCCGAGGAAGGACAGCAGGGCGCGCTTGTTGCCGAGATAGGTGATGATCTGCTCCGTGAGATAGCGCTCGCTCTCGGCGGGCTGAACCGCGGCTGTCACGAAAGGGCGACCTCGTTGGCGTAATTGGTGGCAAAAATGCGCCGCACCTCGCTGAGGCCGCCGCGCGGCAGCGCCCACATCAGCTTGGTGACCACCGCCTCGCTCGTCATGTCCAGCCCCTGGATCACGCCGGCGCCGAGCGCCTTCTGTCCCACCTGATAGATCGAGAAATCCGACCGCTCATAGAGGCACTGGCTCCGCACCACCACGGGCACGCCCAGCTGCGCGGCGCGCTCGAGCCGCGAGACGAAATCGCGGCGGATGAACTGCATCCCGCCCGCGCCGAAGGCCTCGATGACCAGCGCGTGACAGCCGGCGTCGAGGATCTGATCGAGCACCGCCGGATTGGCACCCGGCGTCAGCTTCATCAGAAACACGTTGGCGTCCAGATCGGTCTCGAGCGCCGGGGCGCCGGAGAACGACGGCACGACGCGGCGGTCGATGTGCAGGCCGTAGGTGTCGATCCACCCCGCCAGGCCGAGATTGATGCTCTCGAAGGCGTCAAAACCGCTGGTGCGCACCTTGACGGCGCGGCAGCCGAGCAGCACCTTGCGGTCGAAGGCCAGGAACACGCCCGGCGTGCCCGCGCCCGCCATCGCAAAGGCCGTGCGCAGGTTGGAGATCGCGTCGGTCAGCGGGTGGGAGATCGGCAGCTGCGAGCCGGTCAGCACCACCGGCACCGGCGGATTTTGCAGCATGAAGGTCAGCATCGAGGCCGTGTAGCCCATGGTGTCCGTCCCGTGGGTCACCACGACGCCGTCATAGACGCCGAAGGCCGCGTAGACCTCGCGGGCGATGGTCTGCCACTCCTCCGGCTGGATGTTGGAGCTGTCGAGCGTGAAGATCTCACGCGTGTCCAGCTCAAAATCGCCGGCCGCGCCGAGATGGCGCAGGATCTCCTCGCTGCCGAGAGGGCGCAGGCCCTCGGCCGAGGGCACGCTGGCAATGGTGCCGCCGGTGGTCAGCATCAGAATTTTCTTCATGTTTTCACCACTTATTATGTACTTTTTCGGCAAAGCCGGGCAGGTCGCGGAACAGGCGCTCCGCGCCGTCGTCCAGCACGGCGCGGCCGGAAAAGCGGCCGAACACCTGGTGCTGATCGCTCAGGATCAGGCGCAGGTCGGTGCGGGCGGCCCGGTCGAGCGTCGGGCGGAACTCGGCCTCAAAGCGGCCGTCGGAGGAGGTGAAGTGCCAGGGGGACAGATAATCGTCGCGGCCGTCCCGCTGCGGGATGCCGAAGTCGACCGCCGCGAGCTTGTGCGCCGTGCCGCCGCAGAAGATCATGTTCTCGCTGGCGGCGGAGGTGTCGCCGAAGCCGTAGCCCAAATTGAAGCCGAAGGTCTCGCCGCCCAGCTCGCCCATGGCGGCGCTCCAGAACCAGGTGTTCTCATAGGTCCAGACGCCGCGGCCCCAGTCGAGCAGCGCGAAGGCGCGGTCCGGGGCGAAGCCGTAGCGCTCCGCGCCCAGCTCCACCGTGCCGGAGGCGCGCATGCCGACAATCTTCTGATTGTAATAAAAGGCGCGCGGGTCCTCCGCAAAGGGGGTGGCGATCACCATGCTGTCGCGCGGCGGGTCGGTCAGGGTCAGATCGGCCGACAGCGCCGCGCCGGCGCTGAAGTTCTCCATGCGGAAGCGCAGGCGGCGCACGCCGTCCTCCGTCACGAAGCGGCCGAAGGAGCGCCCGTTTTTGAGGAAGCAGGTGCCGGCGGCCGCGGAGGGCGGCAGATGCGTCCGCCCCAGCGGCAGGGGGTTGATCCGGCTCACGGTGCGCTCGGCCGCGGCGCCGAGGTCGAGCCAGGAGGCGCT